>ERZ772974.99-NODE-99-length-66626-cov-19.365399_pt1 | contig 66626 bp, 69 predicted proteins | sample MGYA00580671_ERZ772974 | MGnify/ENA primary metagenome ERZ772974 (study PRJEB29015, sample SAMEA2738065) | human oral metagenome | biome: human oral; feature: human-associated habitat; material: saliva | place: China | collected 2218 ... | reverse complement strand
CAACTACGACTGACGGTGCTAAGCTTGACATGATTGTCACATTCAGAGAAAGCTTCAATCCGCTCTTGACAGAGCCGGGAATTAATGACCAGAAATTTGGAAATTTCTCGTTCCATAAGTTTGAAACAGAAGGCGCGATTAATGTCGATGCACGTAACTCGGACAATATTGATCTAGATTTTAAATTCGTAGATCAAAAGACTGGTAAACCGGTAGAACTATTGACGGCTAATATCGAATCTGACTTAGATAACTATCAGTCTTCACTGTTAGAATATTCTACTATTAAATCTGCAATCACATTGATTCCGCAAGGGTCTGAATCTGAATTGCAGAGCGGTGCAGTAGTTTCGAAATTTAATGAAGGTGTCAATAACGCAAACGACATTCCGAAAGGTTCATTCGTTTCAGTCGGTATCGGAGATACGATTCGTCATCAATTTAGACCGAATACGACTTTAGATCGTACTAAATTGGCAAATGCTCTCCTTACAACTTGGAATCAGTCTAAAGCGACTGGTGACATTACGTACTATAAATCAGCAGGCTACACGTATCAGTTGTTTGGTAAGTCGGCTTCTGTCAATTTGAATGTCTTTAAAGAAAAGAAACCTGTTGAACCAAAAATGCCAACAGCACCAGCTCCTGCTAAATCAAGTGGTCAAGATATTTCTGTTGATGTTTCTGATGCGCGGATGGTGATTACGAAACACATCGATATTACAACTGGAAAAGAAATCTCTAAACAAGAAGAGGGTAAACAACCTAAGAAAGACATTCCAGGCTATGAATTCGTTGAAACGAAAGATGAAGGTGGAAATACTATTCACTATTATAAACCAGTTGAAAAACCAGCTGAGAAAGTGATTACAAAACACATCGATATTACAACTGGAAAAGAAATTTCTAAACAAGAAGATGGTAAACAACCTAAGAAAGATATTCCAGGCTATGAATTTGTTGAGACGAAAGATGAAGGTGGAAATACTATTCACTATTACAAACGAGTTGAAAAGAAAGAAACACCTAAAGAATTGCCTAAGACCAGTGAACAATCTAAACAACGTACAACCGCTGTTCTTGCATTGTTGTCAGTTGTAGGTCTTGGTGGTTTGATTACTTACTTTGGTCTTCGTAAACGTGATGAAAAATAAAAAAAAATAAAAGATACTCGTAAGAGTATCTTTTTTAGTTGTGTTCGGTTACGATAGCCGCTGGGTAAAATTCGAAAATGCGAGACATACATGTGTTGTTGTAAACACCTCGATAACGCGTGTTTCCTTGTTCGTCTACGAATTCGGATGTGATTTTAACAGGGATTACTTCGCCAGTATTTTCAAGTTTTAGTGTGATTTGTTTATTTGTCATTATTATTGTCCTTTCTAGTTTTTTTTTCAGTTGTCTATTATATCATTAAATATTGTATTGTCAACTTTTTTAGGATGCTTGCATTTTTATTTTCAATTTTGATATAATAAAAGCATACATAAAATAAAACGAACTCGATTTTAGATCGAGTCAGAAAGTGAGAATACATATGGAATATGCATTTATCCCTCAACTTGAGCGGGAATATCTTTGGGTGCGTTCTATGCAAGATGCACGTGCGAAGATGGGTCTTCCTCCATTGTCTCCGTCGAAACTTCGTCGCTTGGCGAATGAAGTTCGTGAGATTAAAGGATCGGAATTTGGATTGGAATCATATGATGCCGTTGTTCAACAATTGTTGATCCAAGATGAACAAATTGATCCATCTATTAATGTTGCTCAAATTTTTAATAGAGAAAATCTATTAAAAGATTGGGGTGTTGCTATTAAGGAATTTCGTAAAACAGCAGCTCCTATTGAAGATGGTAATGGAAATGTTGTTGATTTGACGACAATCCCTGTTACAGCTATCAATGAAGATTACGGTCAATATTTGAATGATGGTAATATTGATAATGCTGTTTTTTATGTGAATCGTGCGGATTACGCTAAATTTATTGATGTTAAATCTAAAGGCGATTCTGTTGATAATATTCTTCCGCGTGCCGTTGTGAATTTGGATGATGAATTTATTCGTCCAACTCGTAAGTTAAGTCGTGATGGAAAAACTAAAGTAGCTCGACCAGATATGCCGACTGAAGAAGTCTATACAGTTTATGGTTGGAATGGTCGAAAATTAGAAAATGGCGATCATGAACCTGGTCTTAAAGATATGATGGATACGCTCATCAGTAAAGAAGACCGTTTGATTATGTCTCGTGTGTTTAGCGATACCGAAATTCGTTCTGATAGGGCGCAATATATCGTTAATATGTTTAACGAATTGCGTAAAAATGGTTATGACGTATCAGTTCAAGAGCCATTGTCATACCTTGGTGATGTAGCTCAATTGAATGTACGTATTGATAATAACACGGTTCTTCGTCTGTATGATGAATCTAATCCGGAATATGTTGGTCGTGTGCAAACGCCAACACGTATGTATTATTGGCAAGCGGAGGGTAAAGGTAAAGCGATTCTCGAAGAATTAAATAGTACGTTTGCTCCGTCTGTTCAAGATTCAATGCGTTTGTTGGATGCGGTTACAGGTCGTACTGTTTCCAAGTTGTCACAACATCGTTATTCTCGAAATAATGGTCGTGCTGATGATACTTTAGCTGAATTCAATAAAAATACGAATGGGGCTTCTTATTCTAATTATCGTTTTACAGATATTACGTTAGATCATCCATCAGCTACAGAAGTTGTAGATGGGGTTGAGCGCCCTGTACGATATAATGTATATAGTGCACCTCGTGGAAATAGTGCGAAATCGGTTTCATTCGAATCAAAAGAGGCTGCGACTGAATTTTTGAAACGTCAGATTGATTTAGCAACTGTTGCGTATACGGATAGTATTAAATTTGATGAGTTGTCAGATGCAGCTGTTGTGGTTGAACAGGCTCGTGAGATTCTTGACAACAGAGCTTATACGAATGATCAAAAGAAAGAAGCACGTGCATTGCTCGAAGAAGCAAATGCGCATGTGGAACATTTGCTAGATAATCGTTATAGTTCATCACAATCTGAGTTGTTTGACGATATGGTTCAAATTCGTCATTATATGGCGCACCCTGAAGTTTATAATGCGACTCGTAAATTTGAATTAACGTCTATTCCAAATGAAGATGTTAAGTTAGAATTAGAAGATTTCATCAAAGCGTCTGCTGATGGGTTTACTGATCCGGAGCAAGCTCTTGAAGAATTACATAAAGCTTTTATTGCGACACATCTTGGTGATTTTGAAAATGGATTTAACCCTGCAATTGTAGCTGAACTTGGAGCTGATGAAAATCGTCCTCGTTTGAGTTATGCTGTTGAAGCCGCAATTAAACGTTCGGGTTATGATCAATCTAAGTTGATTGGTAACGAAATGGCTGTTGATCGTTTGCGAGATCGTATGATTGAGTTCGATCCTGAAACAGCTCGTAGTTTAGCCGATGTGTTAGTTTCAGACCCTGAACATAAAGAATATCAAACAAAAGCAATGTTGCGTGTTCAAGAGCATTTGGACGTGGATAATATTTCGAATGTTGATATTCAAATTGACGGTAATGGCGTTATTCAATATTCATATGATCGTCCAAATATTTTTGGTAAAGATGGTTCTACTCAACGAATGACCAATCAAATCGGTCAGGTATTCAATGAAGACGAATACGGTATTATTCAAACTAAATTTGCCGCGTCTGAGTCATTTGGATTTGTGCCGGGTTATGAAGCATATTTCGTACCAGGTGAGACGCATAAGATTGCGGCTGGTTTAGAAACAGATGAAGAACGTCGAGGTCGTTTGCGTTTACGTTCTTACGAACAAGCTATTATGGCTGAGATTGATAAGAATATGGTTGAACAGATGCAAGGCGCTTATCTCGGTGGTCGTGGTGATGATCGTTATGATAACTTTGTTGATACAATGGGAGCATCATCACTTAATAAAGTCTATCGCAGTCAGTTGCAAGGTTTCAAATTGGATCCTGATTATACGAAACGATTCTTGGAACTTCGGTCTGAAGATGAATTGAAAGCGAATATTCGTACGCTTCGTAATCGTGTTCGTTTCCCTAATCGTTATGGTGATATTTCGGGTACGAACTTTGATGATTATGTTCAACAAGATGGTTTCAATGAAGCCAAATTAGTTGGTGAAAACCTTCGTGTAGTTGATCCTAAATGGAATAATATTTTTGACCCATATATGTTAGGTTCTGGTAAGAACCAAGGGGTTGAGCGGTATTTAGTTGACGGTGCTGTTGTTAATGCAGATGGAACGGTTAAAGCGTCTGATGGCTGGGAAAATCCATTTACAGGCAAATTAGAACGTGACCGCGTTGCTATGACAAAACAAGAATCATTTAAATATATTGATTCTATGCCAAGTGACCGTCAAATGATGGCAACTAAGCAAGCACTTGTAGCGCTTCAAGTAACAGAACCTGTCGGTGTTGCGTTTATGAACTTCGGTGGATGGACATACGACGACGGTATGGTTATTTCGAAAGAATATGCTGAGAAATATCAAGTACCTGTCTATGAAGACGAAAACGGAGCAATGCGTGCACAACGTAAAGGTGATAAACAATCGGACTTCGGTTCAAATAAAGGGGTTGCGAACCTTATTATTGACCGTAATATGAGCGAAGAAGAAGCTCGCGCTCAAGGTATTTGGAAAGAAGTTCAATTCTTTAAAGCAAATCCGGAGTTGGATGTTGTAATGGGTCCTTATGCAACGCTTTCTCGTAATAATATGTCTGTATTAAAACAAGCGCGTGATACGAAAACGATTGATTTGGTCGATCCTCTTCGTGGTGAAGTTAAACCGAATGGTATTGGTTTCATGCCAATGATGATTACAGATATGACTGTTGATAAGAAATCACACGTTTATGATAAATCTGATGTCGCTAAAGGTAAAGGTCGTTCAGTTTCAACATTGTTGATGTTGAACTTGCAAGCACTTGGCGCGAAGGGTATCATTAACGAAGTTTATGGTAATAACGTAACACCGTGGACGGACTTGCGTGAATATGCATTGGTTCAAGGGGTTGATATTGATCATGATGGTAATTTGAAAATGGGATATCATCCGCAAGAAGGTGAAGAGCGTCTTCATTTTAAAGTTGATCCGAATAAATCGGCCGATGATTTCATGAAAGAAATCGCGAATAATGGTGGTATTTTGAACTTGCCGTTCCCGTTGATTAATAACCGATTGAATAATATTCTTATTACTGGTGAAAACCCACGTTTACTTAAAGGTTATGATGTGCGTTCATTCACTCGTGATGAAAATGGTGAATTTGGTATTCCTGTGTTATCCGGGGCGTTACGTCGTTCTACTGAAATGATGGATGGCTCAACTGCCACTCATGATGTAACTGATCACTATATTGAAATTTATAAACGTGCCGCATCTTATATTGAAGTATCTGATAAGATTAAAGAACTTCAAGCAAATGGTGGTGATGAAGCTGAAATTGCTAAGTTAAAGAGCCAACAAACTAAGTTATGGCAAAATGCACAACGTTATTATGAACGTATTCAAACGGATACTGCGCCGAAGATTGATGGTCCAGGTGCGAATGGTAAGCATTCTTTGATTCGTGATAAGATTACGTCTAAACGTATGAATAATTCAGCGACACTTGTTGCGTGTGCTGATCCGCGTCTTGGTGTAAATCAAATTGCGATTTCAAGAGAAACGGCTGAGAAAATGGGTCTTGAAGAAGGATCTAAAGTTCTTGGTTGGCGCGACCCTACGTGGCGCACAGGTGCTGTTCGTAGTTTTGAAATCACGATCGATGATAGTGTTACTGGTTTTGCAATGAATCCACTTATGGATAAATCGCATGATGGAGACTTTGACGGTGATGCGTATGGTTTTGTTGCATTGAAATCTGAAGAAGCTCTTAAAGAATTAGATACGTTATTGTCGCATGAAGCTAATATTTTGAACTATGGTGACGGTCAAGTTGAAATTGATGGTGAAAAGTATTATCCGTTGTTTGTGAATGACGGCATGGACGTTGCTTCAAGCAGTCATGCTTTTAAAGAAAATGGCAAAGATGATCCAGAAGAACTTCGTAAGAAAGCAACCATTATGGCAAATGACCCATCAGTTGATCGTAAAGAAATTCTTAATGTTTTGAATGAATATGTTCATACGGCTTTGCGCAGTGATGAAAACTTTGCAACGGATTATGTTGATTTGACCGATAGTCAAACGGTTATGACAAGTCTTGGTAAGATTGTCAATAAGAAAGCCAAAGGTAAAGCTAGTCATTTACTTGAGTGCGCTAAATATGAGGGTGCACAATTAGCTGGCGTTCAATTTGACACAGTAAATGTTAATGAACCAATTAATTATGTATCGAGCGATACGCATCAAGCCACGAACGTTGAAGCTGTTACTGAATTGTTGGGTGATGTCAAAGAGGGAATGTTGATTGACGTATTAAATGTTGATGCGCCTGCTATTGAAACATTTGCGACGGATAAGGATCGTTTAGCTGTTCAATATGCGACTGCTACGAAATCTGATAATACAGGTCGTCCTGGTACTATGATGCAGGATGCAACGGCTGCTTTTCGTAATGAAGCGTTACGCGAGGCTATGGAGATTTTCTATAAACCTACCCAAATGACTCTTCAAATTAAACACAATGCCGTACAAGCTTACGACATTAATAAACAATTTAGCAATAATGGTAACATTTCGCAATTGTTTATTAAAGGTCAAAATCCAGATAATGAACGCGCGTCAAATGGTATGAGTAAAGGTGCTCGTATTTCATCTAAAGAATGGATTGCGAAAGTAGGGTCTGAGCTTAAGTTGTTAGGTTTGGATTATAATGAGGAGCATCTTCAAGTTCTCGGTAAGGCTATGTCTAGAGAGAATGGCGATATGATGACTTTGTCTGAAGCCTTTAACGAGAAAACATCGTATTTCAATAAATTATCATTTGGTGGTAGTATTCGTAATAATTATACCTTGTATGATGATTCTAATACGAAAATGGGTGGTGTCGCCGCGTTGTGCCACGGTGCGGTTATGAGCGAATGTCTTTTCAGAGACGAAAACGATATTGACCGCGCGGTTGTTCCTAATGCGATTAAAGATAAGTCTGTTATTATGGCTCGTCCAGATGTTCTTGTTCAAAAACAAAATTCATTTGAAGAAATCAAGACTCGTTTGACAGAACTCGAACAAGATGATCAACGTAAGTTGACAATTGATCGTGAGGTTGAGTCCGAAGTTGTTGTGGAAACACCAACTGTTAAGACAACGGTTACACCTATTATCGATGTTGAAGCGGAGGATGATCATGACTTTAGTTTATAGTTCTAAAAAAGATGTTCCTACTATGTGGAAATTTATTGATTATTCGGAACGTCATTCTAAGCAGAATGTCTTTGAGGGTAACGGAGGCTATCGCCTCCAATGCCCTGATATTGTTCGAGAAATTTCATCTGGTGAGCGAGACCCTTTTGAGATTACAGTTATGGAATATCGTCAAAAAACGGCTGAACATTTTGATAAGATGTCTATGATCTATAATCAAATGAAGAACCATCCGAATGTTTATCATCAACTGTATATGCAGATTTATGATAATGAGTTTAACTTATATCCGAAAGGTTTTGAACAGCCTGCGATGGTGGCGCATTATCATTATTCAAATATGCTGTATGATCAGTTGTTATTGCAGAAAATTGATGGTTGCTTGGATGCTGGTTATATTAACGGTACTGATAAAATAGTTGATGTTCAACCAACGATTGAAGCCAATTTGATGCATATTGGTGATATTGTTTGGGACGATTTAGAAGTTTATGATTATTTATCATCGGTGTCTAAAACGGTTTATTCTGATTATCTTGATTATAAATATAGTAGTCAGACTTTCAAATATAAAGATTTTAAAATGAAAGTTGTTGACCACAATGCAAATATCTTATCAATTGTTAATGATAATATTGCATCATTAGAACCCTATCAATTGCAACCGGGCGAGTCCTATAACGAAGTAAAACGAATGTATAATCGTAAGTACTATGATATTTTGGAAGAGCCTGTTGTTTCGAAAGAGTTGTTAAAAGATAAGGTTCAAATTAATAAACGTTATCGTATGGCTTTGGATGGCGTTTTGAATAATGAGGGCGTTCGTTATAGTGAACCATCGTTGTAAATAAAAAAGAGAAGCAGTTGCTTCTCTTTTAATTTGTGCGTAAATGCCCCTATTTTGCCTCAGATTTCGTTTTAATGGGTCGGTCGGTTGATTATACCACCTCGTTGTAAAATCGCTTAGAAACGATTTTAGAGGCTAATTTCGAGATGTGATGTTTGAGCCAATAGAATCAACGCATTCATCGATTGTTGATTCATTGTTTGTTAGTGGATTGAGCAATGATTCGATTTTAGCGTAGAGTTCAACTCCTGTGTAGGTGTTCATTGTGTCGAACCATTTTAAGACGTTTTCTTTTGTGTATGTTCCTTTTTTACTAAAAGCGGTGATTCCATGGAGCCATTGATCGAAGGCATCGAATAGGCGATCGTTATGGTTTACTTGAGCCATGATGAAAACGGTATCGATTTTGATAGCGCCGTATTGTAATTGTTTTAGTTCATCTTGAGTAAACCATTTTAGCTTTTTAGACGGAATATATTGTTGTAGTATGCGATGGGGTGTAAGTTGCATGACGTTTCCTTTCTTATTTGTTTTCTTCGCTACGGAGTGTAACTAAGTAATCAGCAATAAGAAGACCATAGCGTTGCAATTGCATAGTTGGTGTATTTACAGGTTGCCACATGAGTTTATAGCCTGCTTCTGCAAACTCATCATAACGATCATGTCGTCCGTCTGGTACGATGTCGACGACTTTAATAGTATCATTTGGGTCGAATTGTTCAAGTGTTTCAATTAGTTCTCGAACTGTGACATTGTGGTAATAATCTTGGGTCATTTATTATTTTTCCTTTTTAATGTAATATTGTTCATACCCGAATGTCACAATGTAGTCGTATTCAGGTAGGTTTGTTTCGTTTTCAAAAAGTTGGTGTAGTGTGTATACACGATATTTTTTATGGCGTATACGAAACTTGTTGTTTGAACTTTTGTGAATTGTCGATGGGGTGACATCGTACAGTCTTGATAAAACTGCGATTTTTGGATCAGGTGTGTATTGTTTATTTACCATAGCTTAGACATATTTTAATAATTTCGTGAAAGAGACAAATCCATTTTTTTCAGAATCGAAGCAGTACCATTTTTGTGTTTTAGTATTAAACACGTAGGCGTAATCCGGTTTGTCTTTTTGATTGGCGATGAAATACTTGATAGAATAGCGCATTTCATTGTTTAATAGACGGTCTTTCATAGGTTTGAATTGAGCGCTTGTTTTGTATGTAGCTAATAGCTCGTAGATTTTTGAGAGATTATTGTAATGGGTGTTTAGAATTGGGTATGCTTTGTCGGGTGTTGCGTTTTCTGTGACAAGAGTGTAATTATACCCGGTTTGGTCTAAGATACCGATATAGGCTGTAGACATAAGAATTCCTTTCTATTAGGTTTTTTATAAAAAAAGAAAGACTGAGTTTCCTCAGTCTTATTTATTATTTTGATTCGCGTTTGCGTTTCAATCCAGCAAGACCTAGAGCAGCCATTGCTACGCCCATAAGTCCAAGAGCACTTGTAGATTCACCAGTTGATGGCAATTCTTTAGTGTTTGCTTGTTTAACTTGAGGTGCGACTGGTGTGATTGTACCAGGTGTTACTGTTGTAGTTTTAGTTGTTGCAGTTGGAGTAGTTGTCTTGATTACTTTGTTTTGAGTAGATTCACGACGAACTGTTTCGTTGCGACGAGTTTCGTTTTCGTGTTTGATACGTTCTTGTTCACGACGAATTGTTTCTTCCAATTGTTTAGCTTGAACGAGTTTTTGGTAAGCTTCGAAGACACGTTTGTAATCTTCTTGAGATGCTTTAGCTTTCAACTTCAATGCTTCAAGTTTTGCAATTTCTGTTTCGAGAGTTGCTTTGGCTTCAGCTGTTTTAGCTTTAGCTTCAGTCAATACTTTTTCAGCTTCAGCAAGTTTTGCAGGTGCGTTTTTGAGCAATTCAAGATAGTCTTTGGCTTCTTTGACTGCTTGTTCTGCTGATTTAACAGCTTGTTTAGCACGTTCAACTTGAGCTTTAGCTTCAGTTGTCGCAAGACCTTTTGCTTGCAAGTCGTTTTCAGCATCGATTGCTGATTTAAGAGCTACTTTAAGAGCTTCTTCTTGAGCAATCAATTTAGCTTTAGCGTCTTTCAACTCAGATTCGCGTTGTGCACGAACTTGTTGCAAGTTTGCAAGATTTGATTTAGCTGTTGCGAGTTCAGCTTTAGCTGCTTCAAGAGCTTTTGCTGTTTCATCCACTTTAGCTTGAGCGTCAGGCGTTTTCTCTTTAACAGCAAGGGCGTCGTCGTAAGCTTTTTGAGCTTTAGCAATAGCATTTTGAGCCGCGTTTAATGTGTTTTGCGCGTCAATTTGAGCTGATTTTGCAGAAGCAAGGTCGTTTTCAGCAGATTTAACGACTTGGTCAGCAGTTGCTTTCTTATCTTTAGCTGCTTGAAGAGCTTGTTCTTCGGCTTCAACAGATGATGTCAAAGATGCTTTGTATTCAGCGTCAGTGCTGATGTAGTCACCTTTGTCTTGATTTGTAGGTTTGTTTGTTGACAAGATGTGAAGTGAACCGGAACTTACGCCGATACCGATTCCAGTACCTTGAAGGCGAATCAAGTGTTTTGTGTGACCATTAGATTGGTCTCCATCAGCAAACATCATTTTGCGGATAACATTAGCGATGTCTTGTTTCAAGTTCATCATAGTGTATCCATCAAGGTTTTCTTTATGCCATTCCGGCAATAGTCCACCGAGTGATTCAGATGCACCATATGGGCGAAGAATTGAGTATTGGTGACCCCAGTTTTTAGCGAAATAGAATTTATCAGGAGTTCCGCCATTTTCTGCGTAGAATTGAGAATATCCTTTAGCGATAGCGTCTGCAAATTCTTGTCCGCCAACTGTCAATTGAAGTGGTGCGATTGTTTTACCTGGTTCACGTTGTGACCAGTATTGTTGGTTGATGTCGTTCAACATTTGGGCTACGAATTCAGCCAATTCTTTACGTTGAGCGGCTGTTAAGTTTGCAAGGTCAACTTTATCTTTGTTTGTACCGATGCCTTTTTGGTTGTAAGCACCCCAGTTGATTTCAGGTTGCAATTTCATGAGTTCGTCTTGATGTGCGATGAACCAAGCGTAGTCCGTGATGTCATGTTTTGCGTACTCTTCTGTGATAACGACTTTACGAAGAGCTTCGTCTTGTTTCAATTTAGCAACTTTTTCTTGATAAATAGCGTTTGCTTCATCAAGAGCTTTTTGAGCAGCGTCTACTTCAGCTTGAGCGACACCTGCTTTAGCTTTTGTTTCAGCAAGAGCTTTTTCTTTAGCTTCTACGTTAGCTTTTGCAGACGCGAGACTATCTTCGAGAGCAGGAACGTTCTTTTCAGTGCGTTCTTTATCGAGAGCTGATTTTGTTTCATCAATTTTAGCTTGACGTGATGCATCGAATTCTTTTGCACGAGTTAGTTCATCTTGAGCTGCTTTGTGCGTTGATTCAGCATCTTTTGCTTTCAATTCAGATTTTGTTACAGCTTCTTGAGCTTTTGTTGGTGTTGTTGCTTCGTATGCTTTTTCAGCTTCGTTTACTTTGTCTTTAGCTTCTTTTACTTTAGTTTCTTGAGTTGCAACTTTTGAGTGAGCATCATCCAAAGTTTGTTTTGATTTAGCTTCAGCTTCTGCGGCGGCTTTAACACCTTCTTCAGCAGATTTAACGCCGTCGTTAGCTGTTTTTACCCCAGCTTCTTTGGCTTTTACAGTTTCTTCTGCTTTAGTGATTGTTTCAGGTGTTGCTTTTTCAGCCGCTTCTTTTGTCTTTGCATAAGTTTCTGAGACAGCATGTTCTTGAGTTTCAGCTTCAGTTGCTTTGGCTGTAGCGTCTTTTACGACAGTTTCTTGTTCAGATACTGCTTTTGCAGCGTCGTCTGCTTTTGATTTTGCTTCATCCACAGTTTTTTGAGTTACTTCTTGTGGTTGAGCTGTAGTTGTTACAGTTGTTTCAACTTGTGGTTGAGCGACAGGCGTTACAACTTCGTCAGCGTGAACTGCATTAGTTGCAGCAGTAGCGGCAAGAACAGTTGCACCAAGGGTAATTGTTTGTTTAGTAGATTTCTTCATAGATTTAATACTTCCTTTTATTAATTTATTATCATAATAGAACACGGTAGGTGCGAAGGCACCTACCTAGATTTTTTGTACAAAAATCGATAGAATTTTTGTAGTTCGTTATTAGTGATAATATTTTTGAGTTTCCTCCGTTGCTTAGCCCAATTGTAGGGCTCGTCGGATTTGATAATCTCATAGAGTTCCGATGTTTTATAGTCTTTGTACGTTTCAAGAATTGATTCGTAAAGCCATTTGTTCTTGACAGACGGTTCTTCGGTAGGATATTCAAATTCATTTAGTACAAAGTCCTTTTTAATTGTGGTTTCAGTGACGCCATTTGGTGTCACTCTAAATTCAAGATCATCATCGTAATCATCGATGAGTGCGCATGACCATGCGTGGAAAAAATACATATAAGCCATTAGGCGTTTTGCATCCATTTGTTCGTTTGCTAAAAACCAATTGGCTGATGTTGGATAGATCATTATAATTTTCCTTTCGTGTCTTTTAGTATATCATTATTTAGATTGCGATACAAGTCTAAATTTAGGAAACCACAAGGAAATTTCACGTTCAGCGTTTTCTATGGAATCAGATCCGTGCACGAGGTTCTTTAAAGTATTACCTCTTTGATGTTTTTGTCCATAATCTCCACGAATAGTACCAGCTTTTGCATTATCTGGGTTAGTAGCGCCCATCAATTCACGCCAATCTTTTATGGCGTTTTCTTTTTCAAGAATTAATGCGGTGATTGATTGAGACGTCATGTAGTCGAGTAATGCCGGAAAGAAAGGTTTATCTACTAATTCGTTATAGTGTTTTGATAATAATTCTTTTGATGGATGTACGGTTTCCATTGCAAGAATAACGAAACCGTGTTGGTAAATCAATTCAATTAGTTTTAACGAAAGATTTTGTTCAATAACATCGGGTTTGAATAAAGCTAATGTTTTTTGTTTAGACATGATATCCTTTCTAATGCACAGAAAACGATTGATATCCCAATGTAAAGAATAAACCAATCGTTAAAACTGTGAGAATGACTAACAAACTTGTTAGTATGAGTGTATGTTTATCTGCGTATTTGTCACCAAATATGAGATAGGCATAGAACACTATGAAGCCTAAACACCAAGGTATTAGTTGAAGTAGTACTAATTCCATTTGTAGGCGTCCTTTCAAAGTTTATTTTGGTGAGGCAATCCATAGTTGCATGATGCCTCGTTCAGGTCTACAGAATTGTATTACGATGCCTTCGTGATCGTCCATGTGGTAGGCTGTGTAGTCGACAACTGCTTGATTGACGCCGTTTTGTTGCACACCCATCGGCGTTTCTAAGACATCTGTAAAGACATACTCGCGCGAAGAACCCTGTGCATCAGTTACTTGCACGGATTTTCCAACAGCAACATATGCCGCGAGAGGACTCATTACGCCTGGATTATGTCCCGCTATGTAAGTGACAAGTCCGTCATTGTTGTTGAGAGCGTGCCATGCTTGACCGATGAATCCTTGATTAATGTAATTTTGAAGATTCGGTCCACGATCGTAGAAGAGATTTCCAGCTACGAGTTCTCCTACATGTAATTTCACACCGTCAAAGGCAAGTGTGTTCGGTTCGGGTTTTTCAATAGGTTGTACTGTTGGTTGCTTTTGTGCAATTTGTACTGCACGAGGTTTATTTTTAGGAATTTGAACTTGTTTGTAGTTGCCAGATACATCGGGTGTGGTAATCAGTAGCGCTGTACTTAGCAGTAAGTTGAATAAAATCATAAAAGTTTTTCGTTAAAGATGCCTTTCTAGTTGGTTTATAGAGATATCGTCAAAGTTGGTCTACGACGAGGCGTTTATGGTTAATCTATGTTGATGTCTTCGAAGTTAATCTACGATGATGCTGTTTTTATGTTCTTCTAGCTAGTCGATGTTAATATCCTCGATCGTTTTATCATCGCGGAAACTTCGTACGACGGGGAATCGAAGTGATCGACCGCCGTTTTTATTACGAGTTTCTTCGAAGTATTGTACTTCGATGATTCGCCCGAGATAATCTTGACGGTTGTTCCAAATGTGTTCTCGTTGTTGTTCTGTCAGCCCAGATGCCACATTGACGGTGTTTTCATCGTCGAGTTGTACGATGAGTGATCGTAAACCGCCTCTATTTTTGCCGTCAATCGCTTCTTCGAAACCGACAATTGGTAAATCAGCTGTGTGCATTTTCTTCACTTTAAGAAGTCCTTTAACACGTTTTGTTTCGTATTTCGCATCAGGATCATTTAGCATAACTCCTTCGAAACCATGTTCTGTTGCGTAATCGCTCCATTTATGAATGTCGTGTTTTGTAGTACGACCTAAGATTGGAATAACGCGGACTAATCTTCCCGCAGTGAACGGTGCCAAGTAGAGTTCTCGTCGTTCTTTATAGGAACGCTCAGAGATGCCTTGCTTGAACTCGTCATATGGGAGGGCGTCAAAGATGTTGAATCCGATATTTTGGCACTCACCATCAGCGGAGAGTTGCTGTCCGGTTTTTTGGAATCGTTCTACACTTGTAAGAGTTTCATCCGTGTCTTCTAAAAGAAGTTCACCGTCGAAAATCATGTGCGACGTGTTGTTAAGGACATTTTCAATATCTGTTTTGAGTTCTGTAAGACCGTCGATAAGTTTTCCTTTACGTGTTCTTACGGAAATAACTTTACCGCCTTTTACTTCAACGACTGCTCGAAATCCGTCTAACTTTTGAGTGACGAAAAAGAGTGTATCGTCAGAATAACCGTTGATTTTTTTCTCATACGGATATGCAAGTTGTACGCTGAAGATGTCTATAAAGTTGTCGCCGTAGACTTTGTTTAAAAGAGCTGCGCCGACAGTGGTCGTCCACGATTTTCCAATAATTTGTCGTAACACGTCTTGTGTGTGTTCATTGTATTGGTTGATTGTGTACAGTGCCATTCCAATTTCGTTTTCTGTACCTGTGTTATGTACAAGTAAGTAATCAAGAAGCTCGCTAAAGGATAAGTTGTGGGGTACCAGTTCAATGTTTTTTTGAAGTTTCTTCGTTGAAATGCCGACGACTTGATTTGGATCGCCTAGAAAGTTCAAGACCCTCTTAATAGTGGGGTCTTGGATTGTTTCTAATAAGGCTGTTTTTTCAGAAATCTTAGACGTGGCTTTTAACTGTTCTAAAGTGTTTACTAAGTTTTTCATTTTTTTATACCGTTATAAAGTTGATCCATGCGATATGTCCCGCCATGAACTGAAGAATGAGTTCGTTTTCGATGTCTTCATATGATCCCAAGAACAAGGCAGGTGCTAGTTCAGCATCCATTAGTTGTTCATCGGGATGGATGTTAATGATTGGTTGTCCTTTTAGAGCATCAAAAATTGGATGATCAATATCGATTTCTGAGAAATCTTGAGAGAAGGTGTAAATGTTATCGTTCAACTGTGGTGGTTGATAGATGTCTGCTAAGAATAGGCCACCATCGACAGGAGTTCCTGTTTCGTCATATTGGACGCTCAATGCAATTTCATATGTGTGAACAATGTCGTCATCGTGAGAGATAAGCACTCGAGTACGATCGTGTACGACACGTCCTGCTAAGGACGCGTCTTGATCGTGATCTTTGAAGTACAAATCGTGGATGCGCTGATATTGTGCATCATCGAAAACATCGCCTGTTTCTAATTCAAAATCGCTTTCGATTAAATCATTTGTTGTTTTTTTGAGTTTCATAAAATTCTTTCTAATTTTAATTTGTTTGTTTTTGCTTTCTGACAATACCGCGAACACGTGCTGGTCGTGGAAAAGCTCGTTTCAGTTGAAGGTCTTTGCCTGAATAATTCTTATCGAAGAAATTAACAAGATTGTAATCCGTGATGAGAGGTTCATCTGCATCCATCATTGATCCTGTGTTAAAACTACTAGCACTGGTTGCATGTGTTGCTTTGAACTCCCATTCGTCATCGGCAATTAGATACATTTGAAGATGGCTTAAGAACGTTTTCTTTGAGAAATAACTTCCACGTTCGCCTCCGTGTTCGATATTGAACCATGCTAGGTATAAATCATACAAGAAGTTTGGTGGGAGTACGTCCCAACTGAATTGATTTTTAAATTCATTCCAAAATTCTACAGCAGAGTTATTATCTTCTTTGTACTGGTCTAATGCGATCTTTGATCGTTCTGGCGTTATAAATTCGTTGAAGTGTGGAAGTTCAAGTGCTGTTTTAAGTACGTATTCCAATACTTCTTGACGAGCAATATAGTCGTATTTGATATAAGCTCTCTCGCCTTTGCCTGTGAACGAATATAAGAATGGTACGATGATTAGACGTCGATAAAATGAATCCGATTTATCACGTGTTTTGGGAAGACCATTAAGCATCTGAATGTTGATGGCTTTAATTTGGGCTGTAATGGGATCTTTATGTTTACGGTTGATCATGATGTCATCGCCCGTAATCATGGCTTTGAAATCTTGTACGTCATCTAGGTAGATATCGACAGGGTTTTCATCCGCAATATTAATTGTTTTACCAATTAGTTTGGCTTTCATGAATTCATGTTTAAAGGCAGGAATTGCAAGAGACGAGTAGTTATCTTTACCTACTAGATTTTTAAGAAGTTGCCCATACGTTCCTTTACCGTTGTTACCGACAGATGAGTAGAAGAATACTGCTTTTGCGTTGATTTGACCTGGATTAATTGATCCGGCAATAATTTGCCAAAACAAATCGTATGTGTCCTTATCGAATGCGTTTGATAATCCGCCTGCAATATCAGATAGCCATGATTCAACATCCCAATCGGTATTATCATCGTCATTGTGAATGACAACTTTAGACGCACTTGGGTTGTAGTTGGTTGCAATCTTTGTAGTTGTAATATATTCAGGTCGAAACGGTTCTAACTGTTTTGTTTTTTTGTTATAGAGTCCGTTTCCAACCGGAACAATATTCGGATCATGTGTTTCAAGAGCGTAAGGTGCTGTTGAAAGAATTGCGTTTTGATACGATTTGATTGCTGATAAGGTGCTATTTGCTTGAATATCATACAGAAGACTTTCGATACGTGTTGGATCAAAAGTATATGTTCCTGCGCGTGGTCCGAAGTATTCATAAACCGCAATATCGCTTTCGGATGAATCGCGTGTTAGTGAAAGTCGAATTGTTGGAAAGTACACGTGGAAGAGCATCGTTAGTTCGTCAATGCGTGGTTTTATATTGTGTGCTTTTGAGTAATCCGGATCTTTTCCGTTACGAATAGCTTCTTGTCCAATGTGGACGCGGATTAGATTTGCAATAACATCTGTGATATGAACAATTAACTCGTTGTGATTTTGAACAGTAAATGGTGTAGATAAGTTTGTTTGGACGTAGTCGAAAAATTCAAAGATATACGGATCTAATTCTTGACTGTATCTTGGAATTTTGTCATAGATTATATTTAAGTTTGGAGTAATTGTTACGGTCATAGATAGCACCTCATGATGAATGGCGTTCTACGTATTCCGCAATAGCCTCGTTGATTAAATAATTTAAACTGCGTGATTCGCGTTCACCGATCTCTACCATTTTTTTTCGAAGGGAATCATCGAAGCGAAGTAGGAAGCGATACATATTTTTATCTTTATTTCGAAGTTGGTGCATAGGTTGAAACCTGCTTTCTAATTAAGTTTTTCGCATATTGTAATGATATCACAAACTTTAAAGTTTGTCAACATTTTTTTACGATTTTCTTTTGAATTTTCGTTTTGGGTACAAAATCCTTTAGATCGGGTGTTTTACCCACTTTTTGGATAACTGGGTACAGCCTAAAAAGTCGAAGAAACGCTGTCGTTACGCGATTTGTGATGTGCTTGCGGTTCATTTTTGACCCAAATACCCAGTTTACCCACCAGTTTTAAAATTCATATATAGGGTATTTTCAAACTGTGTCATTTCATATACTTTGTTTCTTTATTTTTTTTAATAATATTATATATAAAGAAAATGGGTATTTGGGTATTTTGAAGCGAAATCGCTTGTCGTTACTGACTTTAGGGTGACCCAACTGTTATCCAATTCGGGGTTTTTCATATCCAAAGGGGTCTCGAAATACCCACTTTTTTTGTGATTTTTAATTAGAGAGCGTGCATTTCGATTTCTGCTTCGAGTACTTGTTTATGTGTGGATTTTTTTCGATGTTCTTGTCGTTGAACACGAACGTTTTTTTCTTTTTTCGATTGAGCGTAAATGATCGCCGTGTCGATATCTTGGTGTCGTTTTGTGTATTCCACTGAAATATCATTTAATCGGTTTGCGTAATACAATAAGTCGCTAGTTTCTTCGATTGAGAACAAATCCGATGTTAGAATGATAGCTTCGGGTGAAGGAAGTTCATATTGTTTCCATGTTCTAAGAATGTGGTTTCCGAAGAATTTAGCGTCGTCTTTATGTAATTCGAGTTCGTCCAAAAGATATCGGCATAATGGCATTTTTGTTAATTTATCGACTGCGAGAACATTAAGCCATCGATTGTAATACAAATCAATAATATGTTTTGGTGTTTGATTTTGAATGGCTACTGTTTTTCGATGTTCATCAAGATATGCTTTAAATTCACGAATTTCATCAGGTGTGAATAAATGCTTTGTTGACATAACGATGAGTTCATCGGGAAGATTGTTGTCAAGATATGCGGTCTCAAATAATGTGAGAGCTTTTTTCCATGTTCGTGTTTTAAATACTTTTGATGGTTTTGTTGTTTCGAGAGCAGATTGAATTCTGCTGTAGAATAATTCTTTGGGTGTCATTTTCGAATCTCCAATACGTTTTTATTATTTGACATTAATACAATTTAGTGTATAATAGGTTTGTAGAGTAAGATAGACGAAGGTCAAGGGTTGAAAATTGGCGTAAGATGTTACGCATAGAGCCTCTTTGAAGAGATCTCAAACGAGGTCTCTTTTTTTGCATATTAAAAAAGATGCATGGCTGAGCCACACATCTTTACTATAAATCAATGATGAATCGTGCAATTTCAAGAATTGCAGATGGTTGACCATTCGTGGATAGATAAGCGGGTGATTGCTTATTCTGTACTACGTTACTTAATAGATGCCACAATTCATTTGCTTTTGCAACATCGTTATTTTGCAATTGTGTATTGGTGTTGCGACGGAAGAGATCTTCGATGTAAGCAGGATATTTAGCGGCAATTGAACTAGGTACAACTGTTTGTTTGAATTCGTTGAGTTGAGCTTCTAACAATTTAGCTTGCTTTTCAGCTTCAGCGCGAGCTTCTTCGGCACGGCGTTGTTGTTCTGCTAGTGCTTGTTGAGCAAGAGCATCCTGTTGCATTTGAGCGAGCTTACGTTGCTCTTCAAGACGTTTTGCCTCTTGTCGCTCTTTTTCTTGTTTCAATTGCAGTTCTGCTTGTTGACGCTCAAGAAGTTCTTTTTGGACACGAGCTTGTTCTTCTTCGTCGTGTTGACGTTGTTTGTGGATCGGTCCGTTTGTGTTTACATATTGTGTAGACGGATTTTGTTTAAACTCTTGCAATAAGAGTGCTTGTTTGGATCCGTTTAGACCCCACGGGTTTTCAATCATAAGAGTTAAAGCCGCGTCCATATCGGCAATAAGCGCACGAACGTTTTTCAATACGGTTGACATGGCTGGTGATTGTTTAACGGCACCACTAATTAGTTTTGCGTTATTGATTTTAAACTTAGAGAAGTCTGTAAGCTCTGGCGCGTATTGTTTGATATTTGGGTATTTACTGAGTGTTTCTAGGAATACCGGTTCAACTTCAGCCCAACGTTTTTCCTTACGGCGATATTGCAATTCGTTCTTGATGATTTGCATGTCATCTTTCGCTTTTTTCAATTCGTCAAAGCCGTTATTTGCGAATGTTTCGGCAATTGTTGTTTGGATTGCGTCGGTTTGTTGTTTTAAGAAATTCTTTAAATCTTTTTGATCATCTTCGATGGTCTTTTTAATTTTGAGAACTTCTTCTAACTCTTTCATCAAAGCTGTGATAGATTTTTCATCGTTTGCTTCCATGAATTTATCGGGGTCGCTACGATAATCACTCAACAATTGTTGTACGTAAGCCGCTTTAGTTTTGACTGTATCTAGTTGTTTTTGAAGCTCAGGCGACGGAGTTAGCTGTGTATTTACAGCTAACGTCGCGATGCTTGTTGAAATTTCATTTGCGGACATTTTGTAAAAGTGTTCCTTTCGTTATTTTCTTTAATTATATCACGGTTGCAACTCTTGTTTCAAGAGCAAATTGGCTGTTTCCATTGGGTATTCGAACATAGTGTGTTCCGAAATTACCTTTTGCATAGGCCCAACGTTTACAATCAATTCCGAATTCTTGGCGCGTGATAGTGCTACGAAATACATGCGGAATAATTCTTGCAAGTTCGATCCTTGTGCGCTTTTTGTCTTAAATGCGTTATGGAAGACTACGACGTTATCGAACTCGAACCCTTTTACGCGATGAATCGTCGATAGGACGATTTGTGCGTCCTTAACGTTTGGCGTTTCTTTAGATTGAAGATAATTGCTTGCGGAGATTTCTCGTTTTTCAACACGTACCATGTATCCATACAAGTATGAACGAAGATTTGACACCTTGATTTTACGAGCCAGCAATTGATTCTTTAGATAAATCCATTGTGGTGACACGAAGAGTTGATCAAGAGTTTCATTCATTTTTGATTGATAGAAAGCACGTTGTTTTTGAGAACGTGATCGATATGAGTTATCGACAGCGTCTAGCAGAATACGACGAATGTCGTTGTTGATCGTTGGTGTTACAGCGAGCGTCTTCAAATCACCATTTCCACGTGCCAAAGCTGTTGTCCAGATAGCCGCGATACCTGCTTTATCTTGAACGAGGGACGTGATTGGGATATTCAAGTTGTTATCCGCCAATACTTGTTCTAATGCTTGTCTAATAATCATTAATTCTTGACGAGTGTAACCCACAAGAGCTACTTGTTCGCCATTTTTGAGTTTTGTCAGAACATAGTTTTTGACCTTGTCGTATTGGAATACACCTTTTAGTGCATCATTGTAGTCACTAGTTCCACGAACATTGATGTCTTGAATTTCAACGGCTTTTGTGTAATCAGCCCAGGTGAGTGGCGTTTTATCGTTGGACTGCAATTGAATTTGTGCAATGTCATTAGCGGAAATAACTTTAAGGAATTCGTTAGCGTATGACAAAATAGCTTGTTTTGAACGATAGTTCGTTTCAAGTTTATATGTCGTAAACACTTGAGATGCTTCTAGAGCGTTCATATAGCGAGGATCGCTCGAACGGAATTCATAAAGAGTTTGTGAACCGTCACCAACGATAAGAAGTTGAGCTTTGTTTTCGTTTACGAATTCAAGTAATAGGTTGTACTCGAATGTAGAGATATCTTGACTCTCATCGGTAATGATATAATTAATCTGACTGTATTCTTTTGGAATTGACAATTGACCGCCACCGTTTGCCAAATGGTGATGAATCATTACAGGCTCTAATTCTAGAGTTGTTTGACCAATTGCATTCAAAATTGCTTCGATTGCGTTTTTGTATTTAGCGACGAGTGCAATTAATTTAGCAGACAATTCATTATGGTCAATCTTTTTGAAACTAATTTGTGATTGAACATAGTTTTTCGTAATTGTTTTGAAGACGTCAATGATTCTGTCAAGTTGATCTTGTGTGTAATACTTGTTAGGGTCTTCATCAGATGGAATGTTTTGGAAGACATTTGAACTTAAATCCAACAATTTCAATGTGTTGTGCAAAGTTTCAATTGATACGAGTTCTTGACTTGGGTATGTTTCACGATAGATGTTATCGAACATACGAGCAAGTGTTTCTGATTGAATATCAGGGAAACGATCTTTAATGTTGTCAGCCGCTGCGTTTGTGAATGACAATACGAGAGCGTTGTTGAGGTTTTCTTTTTGCTCTTGAAGATAACTCAATCGTCCAACAACGGTGTGACTCTTACCTGATCCAGCGCCGGCTTGTGCAATAATCAATGGTTCTTTTGATAAGATAATTGCACGTTGTTGTGGTGAATAGTCAGGGTTTGTTTGCCATTTTGCTTCGGTTGCTTGCCATTCAGGTGTTGTTGTGTCTGGTTTATACAGATTTGGTTTATTTGCACGAAGTTTTGAGATGTTCGATGCAAGAAGTACACGAATGTTTTGTTTTAACAAATGTTCGAAATATGCGTTAGAGAGCAACGGTTTAAAGCGAAGCAATTGCTCATAAATATCCGTCATGTCAGAAATTGTAAAGAATGATTTATCTTTTTTATCAAAGTAGTTGACATGTGTCATTGTTCGTTTAAGAATGTTGAACAATTGTTTTTCTGTCATGTTTGTGTGATTAGCATGAACAATATCGAAGAATTCTGTTAATTGTTTAACGCGATTTGTTGAAAGTTTTCCTGCGTGGTATACAATATTTGAATATACGCTTTGTGTTGCTTCGAGAGACTCTAATGATGTGTTGAACTGTTGTTTATCGACGTGTGATGTCGACATGATTTGCATAAGTCGAGTTGCAGTTGGTGCTGATACGACTAATGCCGTTGTATTATCGGAGAATTTTCGATTTAGTGGATATCGAACTTCGTTGTTTGCTGTGATTGTTACAGAATCATCACTTACGTAACGAATTGTAGTTATATCATCGAGATCGCCTGTAATGATTGCCATGTTGGATTGTGTCAAATAATCAAATTGTTTTTGATTTGTACCGGTTTTATCTTTTACGCGGAATTCACCGAGTTGCAAAATATCAATTGATGCGTATACTGTGAAGTCTGAGCATTCATATACTTTTGACCATTTGTCAATACGGTTAAAGTTTGATTGACTTGTTTCTTTTGACAAATCAGTGCCGTAAAACGGAATGTCATCTGTGTTGCCGATTTGGTAGAAAGTTGGTACGAGTTGTACGGGTGTTGCTTCTACGAATACGTAGTTAGTGTTGTCCACGTAGGCATTTGTTGCATAGTTGGCAGAACGGTATGCAATTCGATTTTGAAAAGCCGCGAGTTGATCATCAGGAATGACCATGTTTTCTTGGGCTTTGTGTTCGAATGTGTGTGATGCTGCGTTGAAATAACCACGTGTTGCTGATTGTGATGAACCGGTTAGTGTTGCGTTGAAGAATTTAGGTGAAATTTTTTGATTTTTAGAAACTTTACCTGTGATCTTCATAGAACCGTCGTTATTTTGAGTAATTGTTACTGGCATGTTAGAATAATCCTTTCGATAAATGGTTATTCTAAGCAAAGCCTTACTTAGAATAACGAGATTTGTGTTTGATTTAGTTGATTTAGAATTTGAGATTCAATATATTCTTGAATTGCTCTTTCAGCAGGACGTCCGTTTTCATTAGGATTGTAGAATTCATCGGCAATCGGTTTTAACAAATCCATGTCTTGTTGGTTTTGTGTATCGAGGGATGCGGGTGTGAGTGTGTATTCTGGATGAAGATCTTGAGCTTCAGCAATTAATTTGTTGTATTTAACCGCGAGAATTTTTGTAAAATCTTCTTTTGTGATTGGATCGAAAACAAACTTGTAGGTCATGCGGTTTAGCAATTCAGGTTTGAAATTTTGTTCGAGAATATCTGAAATTTCTTTCTTAGAATGTGTTTGTGTTGCGCCAAAACCAATAGTCTTTTTGTTAAAGTCTTGAGCGCCGGCATTTGTTGTCAAGATGAAAATTGCACGAGATGTATCGATTTCTTCACTACGACGTTTCATTTTAATTTTACCATTATCAAAAGCTTGCATGAAGAATTGTTGAACTTCAGTGTGAGCTTTTTCGAATTCGTCGAGAAGTACGATTGAAAATGGATTATTGTTTAATGGTTGAAGTGGTAGTTCTGAGTTATCGTCGGAACCGATATATCCGGCAGGTGATCCTACGATGGCGTTCAAGTCACCGTGGTTTGCGTATTCGCTCATGTTGATATAGATGAGAGATTCTTCTGTACCGAATAGGCTTTTTGCAATTTCTCGAGCGATTTGTGTTTTCCCTGTACCTGTTGGACCTGCGAATAAGAATACATTTGGTCGTTTTTGTCGAACGAGATTCAAACTTTGACGTTTAAGCGCTTGTTCAATGGTTGATTTGACGTGATCTTGACCGATAATGTTTTGATTTAATTCTTGTGCGATGTTTGACACAAGTTGTGGTGTTAGTTCAACCATTTGGAATTGGGTCAAGGCTGATTTTTTGATGTCTTTAACTGTGACGAAGTGTGGTGGCGCTGTTAGATTTTGCGGTACGGGTGTGATTGTGTATCGCATTTTAGTTTCAGCAAAAGCGGTATCCATCAGAGTGATAGCCGTATCAGGTCTGTGGTTGTTTGACTTTTTGTATAGTTCAGACTGTGTGATAATAGTATCAATGATAGATGAACGTTGTTGCGTTTGAATCAAAACGTTGTGGAATTTGGCGTAATCATCCATAATCAAATCAATAATTTGAGTTGTTTGCTCGATTGATAGTTCAGGGACATTGATTGTTGAAAAACGGCGATTAATCGCTGGGTCTTTAAGAATGTTTGTTCCTTCGGAACTAGTTGTTGCGCCAATTGTTTTGAGGTTTCGTGCAAGAGCTGGTTTTAAGATTTGTGCAATTTTTGAATAGGTTTGTGAATCTCGATTATCGAAGAGCATATGAATTTCATCGATGAAGACAATCGATTCCGTTGCTAGTAAGAATTCGATAATGTTGTTTACCGAATCTTCCAATTGACCCACGATTCCTTTACCGGCTACGAGCTGAGATAGAGGCATTTCGTAGATTTCATGTTCACCAATCATATCAATAACAATTGGATCTTTGTTAGCCATTAATAGTGCGAGATTCTCTACGAGTTGTGTTTTTCCGACACCCGCATCACCCATAAGAAGAGCATTTGATTTCTTCTTACGAGATAATGATTTAATTAATGCAAGTGTTTCTTCATCGCGGAATAGAGCTTTTTGAAGTTCACCGTTGCGTGCTTTCTCTGTTAGATTTACAAGTTCAGGCGGCACGTCGTCGGATTGCTCGCCCCCGTTATATGGATTGAAACCACCGCCCATGAAAAACTGAGCGTTTGCATTTGGGTCGGGGTTTGATGATGAACTTGATCCATTTGAATTTGGATCATCTTTTGGTTTTTTCGAAAAGTCATGAATAGATGACTTGTCTGTAATCAATTCTAAGGCCATTATTTTCCTTTCTGAGCGATTTTAAGTGCGAGGTGGTCTAAATATATCATCAACACCTAAAAACGCTTAGAAAGCGTTTTAGGGGCTAATTACATGATGAGTTTTGAATAGATGTCGATGCCTTTTTGATACATAGCTTGTGCAAATTCTTTTGCGTATTCGACAATATCGTCGTATGTATCCCAACTGTTACTAGTTGGCATGATTGGGAGGTAGAATGTGTTTTTGATGGCTGCTTCTTGTTGTGTGAATACACGACTACGAGGAACACGGTCACAAAAGTCGGTGATAACGAAATTCAAACGGTATGATTTACCTGATTTTCGATTGTGAGCATCAACTAGGTTGATTTGATCCCAGAATTGATTGAAATCGGTACCACCGCCGACTTTAGGTAAGCGGATGAATTCGTTGAAGATTTGTTTAGCCGTGCGTCCTTTGACGTGTAATTTTACAGGTTTTGTAATAACGTGAGAGAAGAAGCTGACGTAAATATCGACATTCATTTTAAGAGCAAGTTTGATAATGTTAATCGCGGCCGCTTTGTAGTTGTCTTCTGTGATAGATCCGGATGTATCGAAAAAGATGTGGATATCCGGTCTATAACTTGTTTTTGTTGATGAACCCATTATGTTAGGGTCAAATGGATTTCGTCGGTTTGGTCTCATAAACGTTTTTGTTTGTGTTTTATAGGCGTTTTGAGATTGTCGATTGGTTAAGTATTTCTTAACAGTTTTGATAATCCATTCAAGTTGTTTTTTGGCAGACAACGGTTTGCTTGAAATTTTTCTGTTTTGCCGGCGAACGATATGGCTCTTTTTGGTATTGGATTGTGAATGATGGTTTTGTTTAGGAACGATTGATTGAGCAGTTCGTAAACGTTGCGATGTAATCATCTTGAGAGATTTACTTAGAATGCTCGCTTGTTGAATTTGTTTTAAATCATTTGCAATTTCAATAGGGTTTGCGCCTTGTAGCTCACTAATATTAAGATAAACAATCATTGCCGGCATGATTTGAGCCTTGATGTTTGTTGGACACGGAAACAGTTTTTGAGTTGGTTCTAATTCATGAATTGCTTGTAATAAACAATGTTCGAATGAATTAGTTGCCATATTTTCTTGAAGAATTACTGATTGTGAGATCTGTCCAGCAAATGGGAATGTTGAAAACTGAGATGCTTTTGCAATTAGTTGTGGATCTCCTAAGGCTTGTGCTTGTTGTGTCACCTTTTCTTTGTAAAGTTGCCATTCGCTATCTGAGTTAATTGCAACGAAAAGCACATTTCCATAGTTACGTGTTTTCGTAAAACCATAGATGCTTGCGAAGAACAAACTCATTGCACCATGACCCCATTTTGTGTAGAGATTGTTGGTGGATGGAATAATGTCGTCTTCGATAGTGTAAATCACCATATGCTTTTTATCGTTGGACGGATGTGGTAATTGGTTGACATTTAATGCTTGAAGTCCATAAAGATCATCGATTAGGTTTGTATCGTTAAAATTGAACGGTGTTAATTTGTTATAAATCTCACGCAATTCTTGATCGAGGTTTGGGTCGACTTTATCGTTAAACCATAGATCTTGGATGGCGTTTGATAGTTCATCGGGTGTGATTTCTTGTGAGCCATCGAAAAGCTTAACATTTTGCATCATTGGTTCGATGTAATGTTGTTTGATGAGTTCATCGTATGGTTGGTTTCTATCAGGTTGCACCGAGCCCCATGAATAGAATTGTGGGTTGCTCGGTGTTCCTTGTACTGTTAATTTCATGGGTTTTTCTTTCTAGTAATTTACAGCTTGTGTTAGAATTGGAAGAATATCAGAAAACGCAGTGTTTGCTGAATTTGATGCTATTTCGTCGATTGCCATTTTTGAAAGCATTGTTGGGTCGGTAGTAGCTAGTTGATACAAGCTGTTTTTGATTGTGAATGGTAGTGGATCATTTTTCAACAGAATAGTGTTAATTGTACGTTTCACGAGGGCGTTATCGTTGATTTGATTAACGTTTTGTTGGATTAGTAATGATGTGAGAATATTAATGCGTGTATCAGCGTCGAAGTTGTCGATAACAGATGTTTCTAAATCGATTTGACCTGTAGTTGCAATTTGCATGAAGGATGCTTTATCGAATGGTGGTAAACTGCTAAGTGATTGTTGAGTTGTATTTGCTGATTGCAATAGATCACGGTAGAAGTCTGACATTTTGTCGAGCAATTTGTTGGTGAAATCATTTGTTCCGACCGAACCTTCAATAACAACTTGTAGCAATGTTTTTCCGTCGGGCATTGTTTCCATGTGTTGGATAAAACTTGCGCGAGATGCTGCTGATTTGCTATCGTCAAGATTAGACGTATTCAAATATTTTGACAGATATTCAATTGTACGAGGTACGCACATTTGAGAGAATCCGTCTTCGTCCATTTCGAAATCTAATTCGAATGATTCATTGTCATCATCGTCGGGATCATTGTTGGATGAACCAGGATCTGTTGCGATTGTGTTTGTGAGATCACCGTAGTTTTCTACAAGTTGAGGGAAACTTGTAATAACTTCTTTAATGAATGGGTTTAGATCTGGAATATTTGCCAAGAGTGTTTCAGCGTCAGGTGTTACTTTGATGAAGCGGAAACGAGTGCGTGATGCTGAGTCTAGTGCAATAACGTTACCTTCATCGTTACCAGCTGCCACAATTCGTACATTTTCAGGGAATTTTTGTCCACCGATTGTGCGTTCTGTGCTCAATGAAAGTGCTGCGGATGTAATATCGCTACTAGCACGGTTAATTTCATCGAGGAAGATGATGCTTAGTTTGTTTGGGTTTTCGACAGCGTAATCGATTGCTTGTTGGATTGTGTAGTGTGGGAAGAATGAAAGCTTAGAACGTTCAATTACGTCTCCTGCTTGATTTGTATGTTTTTCTTTATCGATTCGTTGACCTGTTAAGTCACTACGATCGGCTAATTGGTTAATTTGAATAGAGAATACTTCGGCATCAAGAAGTTGACTTAGTGCGCGAAGCATTGATGATTTACCGATACCTGGTGCTCCTAAGAGCATAGGAACAGTGTTCGATAAAATAGATGCTCGGACGACAGGTGTCGCTGCCGTAAATGGAATTGGTGTATATGTATAGTTTGGCATGAGGCGCTCCTTTAAAATATTTTCGTATAATAGAAAATGAACGTGCCTACATATAGGGCACGTTCCATGAAAGTCGTGAAAGAAGAAAAAAAACGAAAGACGATTGTCTTTCGTTTTAAAGAGTTTAGTTTACGCGACTGCGTAAAGAATCAAAAACGTCAGCTAGAGAATCTCTGCTTTGTTCTGATTTGTATTTGAGTGAGTATACTCGTGCGTTTTCCCCATCGTTTAATTCAAGAATAACGGCTGTATTTGTTTTAAGGTTGTATTTACCTTTTAACTCGTACCCCAAATCTGATTGGGCGTTTACGTAATAGACGTGATTTTGAGTTTCAGCTGGTAACTTTTTGATGAATTCTTGTTCGATAGGGAACATCTTTTGGCAATTCTCACAACCTGTTTTGTAGAGGATATACAATACAGGTTTATCGGTAATCGCCTTTGTGGCGATTTGTTGAAAGTCTTTATTTGGTGTGTTTTGATCTTTGCCTGAAAGTTTTACGGTTGAGTATACTTTAGATGCCTGATCATAAGATGTATTTGATTTAGCAACAATATCTTGGATTGGTTTATTGTATGTCATATAATGATAACCACCGTATGCGAGTAATACTAGTCCACAAACTGTTGCGATTTGAATAATAGTCTTTTTCATATAATTTGTTTCCTTACGCTAACATTAATAGAACTACTATACCATTCCATGTGATGTGTGTCAAGATACTCGCATTGATGTTGTCATAATAAACTCGCATAAATGTAAACATTAGACCCATTCCTGTATAAGATATGGCGCCATAAATTCCATTTGGTGCGTGTAAGAGAATGAATAAGAGCAATCCTAGACCGTAACCGAACCAATTTCTTTTGGCGTTAAATCGAAATACTTTTGGAATGATGTATCTGAACAGTAATTCTTCGATGATTGGTGCTAGAGCGGTTACATAGATGACAAGTGGAATTGCGCTTGTTTTCATGAGATCGTTAATCGCACTTTGATTCTCTTGCGTTTGAGGTGTAATACCGAATTTCATGAGAATGATCGCGCTTGCTGTGATAAATCCATAGTACGCGATGATGGCTAAAAGAGTATAACGGTACTTGTATTCATGTTTTCGTTCATGAAGGCCATCGTATTTGGCGATCTTGATGTAAGAATACCATGTTCCGATGATTGTCACGGCTGAGAATGCCCAGAAACTAGGGATCGTGTATGAAACCCTACCGAAGTTATAAATAGTCATGAGTACGAATTGAGCTGAAAAGAACGCAACAATTGCACTTAAAGATGCTAAGATTTTTGTTTTAGTTGTCATAAAGGTTGTCCTTTTCATGTAGTTCTTGAAGCACGAAGTCAGGTGCTTTGAAGAGCAGAACTTCACCTTCGTCGCTTTGATTTGGATCGTAGATGCCAATTAACAAGTTAGGATCGTCCCATAAGATTTCAGGAATTTGTCGAATGAGTTGGATGTCCTGTTCTTGTGTAAAAACAGGTTGTTGCAATTTGTTATAGTATTGAACGAACATGTATGCTTGTTCTAGAGGTGCTTGTTGGTATTGCACAAGTACTTTCGCTATAACGGGCATAATGATTAACGCTTGCAATTCAGACGTGATGTGGATGACATTGTTGTTGGATAGTTGTTTAAACGTAGGTTTTAGTTCCTCGCGTTCTTTTACGTAGAGTTCTTTTTCGTTTGGAACTGACCCGTTTATTGTTTTCAAGGTAAATGTGTCTAATAATGGCACGTAATCATCGAGTGCCTCGTAGAGTTCAGCGTAGAACTCGTACGGGAACATTCGATCAATGTGTCTCAATGGAATAGAAATCGGCATATTCAGGTGCTTCCTTTTCTTGATCTTTTAGTTTGATGTAATAATAGGCTTGTCTGCTTTGATATAGCAACCATGGCAAATTATCACGGTGTTCTTCATGTTTATCCCGATACGGAAATAGTTCTTTAGCGTATTTGTAAGCGAGATAGATGAAATCGTTTGCTGTCATTTCGCGAGAGTGATCGCTTGATTCATAATATGTTGAGTTCATTGATTGATCTTGCTTGATTAGTGAATTTGCTGTTTTGATAAGTTGTCGATGGATTTTTAAGAGATTGGAATATTCTCGAGCCGAATGGTCAGGTTTTTGTGTTTCATCGAGCAAGTTATCAATAAAGCGTTTATTCATAATGACGTCATGGAACATATATCCGCGCATCGGTGCGTCTTCAGGTTTCGATAATTGTTGATTGATATAATCCATGTGTAGATTAGCTTCATCAAATTCAGGTGCGTGTTCAAAATGTAGGCGTCGATCACGTGCATCTTTATCGATTTCGACTAAGTGATTTAACAACCATTCGAGCCAGACACCATCATTCGTTCCTTTTCGAAAATCAGGTTGTGGTTTGTTGAACATTTGTTTAGTGAACGTGATGTTGTGTCGGTTAAACAAGTATTCACATGTGCCTTCTTTGTTTTCTTTAATTTGAACCAATGTGTCGAAAATATAACTGTTTTCATCGTTGATGAATTCTTCAGGTACTTGTATTAGTAGATGAAGACCTCCGTTTTTAGATGTTTCGGCGTATTGTGCGGGAAAACGAGACCACCATAAAAGTGTTTCATCTTTTTCTTTTGGTTCAATGTCGATCATCATTACACGATTTTCGAGAGCTGATAGTCGATACATACGGTTAACCATATCAAAGTTTGGATTTTTGTCGATGGTTTGAAGCGTTACGAACGGGTTACTGTCGAGTTTAGCTCCTACGACAGAGCCTGTTTCTTGTAAAAGTCTAAAGTTTACAGGCACTTTGTTTTTATCAGATACAGACCAGGATTCATCGTTTGCAATTTTCGCAATAAGTGGGTTGCTTGCGAATACATGTGGTGGTTGTTGGGGAACGACGCCGAATACGTCATTCTTTTTTCCGTCAAATACCATATTTATTTCCTTGTCTATTTTTTTTATTGTTAAAGAAAAACCTGACCTTCGTGAGAAAGTCAGGTCTATTTAGTTCAGTTAATTAGTTATTTCCAAATGGAGAATCTTGTGGAGTCGCAAATGGACTAGTTCCGGCAGGTGCACCAAATGGGTTAGCTCCAAATGATGGAGTTGGTTCTGGTGTTGGAGCAGGTGCTGGTTGAGCCGCAAAAGTATTTGTTGCAGGAGCTGGTTGAGCTGGTGCAGTCGGAGTTACTGATGCAGTTCCGTTGAAGTGAACACCAAATTTTTCAATTTGAGACTTCATACCGCCACCGCCGGCGAATGGAACCATGTCTTTTGGATACAAGATGTATTGGATACCATCCGTAATACCTGTTTGACCTTGAGGTCCACGGTATTCATAAACATTGATGATTACGCGTGATACAGGGTTTGTATCTTGAGCTGGATCATTTCCTTCGTAGACTTCATAACCGTTATCTGATTCTTTCAATGTTGGAATCATTGATTTTGGATCAACTTTTGCAACAACGTCGTTGTAGTCGTTGAAGTCAGGGGTTGATACGAAACGTGCTTTCTTAGATAAATAAATTTTGCTAACTGACGGATTTTGTTTGTCAGGTTTAGCTGCATTCAAAATGTATTGGTTTGCTGCAGCACGAATACGATCTTGTTCAGCTTGTGGAAGTGAACTATCTACGTGTACTTGAATTGGATGTGCTGCGTCGAAAGCAAGTGTGATAAGGAATTCATATTGAGTTGCGTTATATGAATTTTTACGTGGGCGTTTTGTTTGTGAAAATGACAAAATACCCTCTAACATAAATTCGTCTCCTGCGCGAAGACCTGTGTTTGCAATACGTTTATTTTCTGGCATAGTTGTTCTGCCTTTCTATAAAAATTATTTTGTGTCATTCAGACAAGATAAGTATAGCACAAATCTCGAAAGATGTCAAATAAAAAAGCGCCTAATCGGAGGATTAGGTGCTATTGAAAAGACATTATTGTTGAAATAATGTCCCAAACATACTTGAAGGATGCAGTGGTACGAAGATGCCTTCAGAATCAAGCATGCGTTGGACATACGGTAGTGCTTCCTCTTCGGAGATATGTCGACGGTTGTTATTTGCACGAACTAGAGCGTTGTTCCATTCGTGAATTTTTTCGTCCGGCGTGAGATCGGGATCGTTGTCGATTGCTTGTTTTGTGTTTTCGAGCCATTCAACAATTTTTTCCTCGGTGTAGTTGGCTTCAAGGAGCATGACGTTATACGTTGTATCTTGATTGAGACCGTCTACGTTTTCGGTTGTGTTCAATACAGAGATGAATGACGTCGCACCTTTTAAGTTGTCGATATCGGTACAGTAGAGCATTCTTAGATTTGTTTCTCGATGGTAGATCTCTAAAGCGATATTTACGATATCTCCGTGTTTGATGGTTCGTGGTTGAAGTAGCGCAACTTGTGATTTATTAAGTGTCAACCATTGAGGTTTTGCTTCGATGAATCTGTTTTTGTATTTCTCAAATTTAGGTTGATATGGATACGTAGGGATTCCATTCTTACGAGTTGGTTTATAAAGCGGAGACATCACATAATTCCACAAGAAGCTTGAAATAATTACTTTGATGTGAGGATAATTTTCAAGAACGTAGAACAAAGTTGACGGTTCTAGGTGGTCGCCGTGGTGGTGTGTGATGATGATATATTCGAGTCGATCGAAAAAGAGGGGATCGTAATCGAGATATGTTTTCTTACGAAGACCTAAATCTATGAGTAAATTCAAGTCTTTCAACCATACGGAGTTACCGCTTGATCCCGTTCCGAAGATATGCATGGGCATATAAACATCTTCTTGTTTAATGATGTTATTGTTGAACGTGGTTGGTATTTTTTCGTATTTATCGTTAAGGGGTGATCGTGCGATAAACGTTGTCGGTTGTGACATTTTCACACCTCATTTCTTTTAAATTTTCATTTTGGGTACAAAATCCTTCAGATCGGGTGTTTTGCCCACTTTTTGGATAACTGGGTACAGCCTAAAAAGTCGAAGAAACGTTGTCGTTACGCGATTTGTGATGTGCTTGCGGTTCATTTTTGACCCAAATACCCAGTTTACCCACCAGTTTTAAAATTCATATATAGGGTATTTTCAAACTGTGTCATTTCATATACTTTGTTTCTTTATTTTTTTTAATAATATTATATATAAAGAAAATGGGTATTTGGGTATTTTGAAGCGAAATCGCGCGTCGTTACTGACTTTAGGGTGACCCAACTGTTATCCAATTCGGAGGTTTTCATATCCAAAGGGGTCTCGAAATACCCACTTTTTTTTGTGATTTTTAGCTGAACTTGTTGAAGAATTTCCAAACTTGTTCGTTGTGGATGATACCTGTTACACTCAAAATGAGCCAAATTAGAATAATGGCGCTTAATAAAAGTAAAACAGAAGACCCTACAAAGAGGGCCGTCCGTTTACGTTTTAATTGAGTGCATGGTACAGCTTTGTAGTTTTCGTACGTAGTTAGTTTTTGTTTGTGCGTAATTACGTCTAAATTTTTATCTGTTGCCATGTCATTACCTCATGTTATTTTTTAGCGAGTTCTTTCTCAAGCTTCTTGAGACGAGTCATTGGTTTCTTGTCAAATTCACCAAGTTCTTCTTGGACGTTGTACCATGAGCTTTCGAATGTATCTTGAACGAGGTCGAGATATGCTTCGTGGTCGATAACGTGTTCAATAAAGTCAGCTCCGAATTCGTTGTATTGGTTCGGTTTACATTTATTGATTTGTGTTTCGTTGTCGATAAACACTGTCATGTTTGGATCCAAACCGTTAACTTTAACTGTTTTCGAATAGTGGTTTTCTTTGTGTGCGAAATAACCATTCAATTTATGAATTTTAACGGCGTCGAGGATTTCGGGAGCGTCCATGACTTTTGGTTTTGATTTGTCTTTTGCTGCGATTAATGTTTCAAGTTTCTTGATTTGCGGTTGACCTTTGAGTTCACGAACTTTGTTTAAGAAGTCGAGTTTAACCAAGAATCCGCGGTTGTAGTGTTGCATTGGAATCAATACTGATTTTTCTGTTTCGTTTACAATTTGCGTTTCTTTTTGGTATAGATAGCGTTGAGTACTTGGGCTTGATGCCAGAATCCATTGATAGAAACGAGAAAGTTCGAAACGTTTTTCGTCTGATACGAGATGATCGTTTACGAAATCAATATACAGTTGACGTGCAAATTCACGGTCGAAGTGTTTATTCGCCGCGTTTTCTTTTTTCCACAAATATTCAGCGAGGATACGGTCAACAATTGCAGGGTGCGCTAGGTTGTTGACAGGTGCAGGACCTTGCCAAGCTGTTAGTGACCCACCGTTTGCTGCCGCGATTTCTTCTTCGCCAGTTTTCTTGTTGATGTGAATTTCAAGACGGTTGTTGGAGTCTTTAGAAATAAAGTTTGTCAACACTTCAGGTTCAATATCAACGTACATATCTGCAACTGTGTCGAACAAGACTTTGTTGTTTTTCTCTGGCGAAATGTTCATTGTGTACAAACCATCAGTATTTGTGGATGGTACTTTTGCACCAGCGAGCGTTTCGGCTTGACCGATACGATAACTGAAAAGTTGTCCGATGATACGCATTGCGATAACTTTGTTATTAACACGAAGATTAGTATCGAAGTTTCCGTCGCCAACACCTGATGCGGCGTTAATGAGAAGCTTCATCAACAATTGAGTGATTTCTGCTAATTCGCGAACGTCATCTGGTAGCGACATGTCTTTTGCTTTGTTCTTTTCAGTTAGACGGGTTTGGAAGAGTTCGTAATAAACGTCGATGTATTCTCCATTTTCATCTAAACCACGCGCTACGTTTTCGAACGCTGAGAGCATTGATAGTAGAAGTGGGTAGTAAGATGCGAAGTCTTCGTGGTTGGCCATACCGGTTGATACGTATTTGTATTTTTCGGCGAGATCCCATTTCTTAAGATCGGAGTTTTGACGTTTCTTAAGAGAGAACAGGGCAGGCGTTTCTTTAAGTTTCCATTCACCGTATGGTTCGTTTGGATTCTTTTCGTTACCCGTTGGTGTTTTCTTAGGGTTTTTGATGAAATCACGCACTTTAACTTCTTCACCTGATGGCAATGTTACTTTTGCGGGTAGATCATTGAGAGCCTCTTGAACGGTTCCATTCTCGGTCATATCCTTGATTTGTTGGATTTTGCGATTATGGATTTCAACAAGGTCGCAGTCGTATTTGTATCGACGTTGATGGATTTCAGCTCCGTGGATACCACCAATAGACATGGTTGCGTAACATGATGATTTTGTCAGATCACGATTGTAATAGAAAATGTTTGTGTTGTATTTTTCCATTAACTCGGTGATATATTGGGATGATTTTGTGCGCTCATCGAATTCCATGTGTGGATAGTCTTCACGGTATTGTTTACCAGAGTTGAAGTTTTTACCGCGGATAGAGTCGTAGAAGTTATACACGTTCATCCATGATTGGTATGCTTCTGTTGTTGGATCATCGGTTACGTTTTTAAGGAACCATTTGTGTGTTTCTTCGAGCACGTCAAACTGTTTGATTGTTTTACCAGTTAGTCGCTTGATACGCTTGATTGCTGATTTCGACGGATACATGTAGCTTACAGTTTCATTATCCGTCAATGCTTTATATGGTGACACGATGAATTCTACGAATTTCGCAGACGTTGAATCGTATGTCAGACGGTTTGTTCGAATCTTCAATGGATCAATGTCTGGTGTGATTTCGTCACCGTTGTGCATGTAGATTGTTTGAGGGTATCGTTCAAGCAACTTACCGTGTAAGTCATAAGGGACGGCATAAGCTTTGTGTTCGAATACATATCGTAAGTTCACTACGTCGGATGCGTTATAGATGATACGGTCAATAAGATCGTCCAAGTCTTTAACGCGTACGTTGTTTGATGTGTCAGCTTCTTTGATTGTTAGTCCGAGATAGGACATAACGCGCTTCAATGCAATCTTTGACATTTTCTCGTTTAATCGAGATACGTCAATAAAGCGGTTTGTTAGACGCCATGCTCTACGTGTTGAGTTTCGGTCTGAGTTGAAATTACGCCGTTTGTATGTATTACCATACTGATTGATTTCATCTTCGTATTGTAAGAACTCAGGCATGTTGTTTTTGTAGTCATCGAACAAAGGGTTGTTGATTGTTTGACGAATACGTTTTGCGGTAATACCGAGTACTACGTCTGCGAATCCATTTTTAGCGTGCTCCTGAATCATTTGCTCGATAGATTTGTCGGCTTTGATTGAGAATACGGCGTTTAGTTCGGCTAGTAGTTCGTGGATGACGGCGGATGTTACGGTCTCATCATAGTTGGTTGAGTTGTATCCGAAGAAGCGACCGTGTACGTTTGGATTGTAATCGTGGTCGGTATCTTTTACAGGATAGTACCAGTATTCGTCCCAATTTGCGAATTCACCGAGCGGTTTTAAAATTCGATATTGGTGTTGACTTGCGATTAATGATTTTTGACTTGGGATTTTTGTGCGGTCGATCAATGTGTCGGATGTGGCAACACCGAAACGTTTGATATAGTTGACGGCACCGGCTACTGTTTTCAAGTTGATAAATCGAATGGCGTCGATGTCTAGTTCGTGGTTGATGTTGAAGAATTCCACAAGTTTTTTCGCTGTGGTGTATTGAACTTGCGGATTTGCTAGACCCAAGTTGTCATCATCAATAAATTCGACTTCGAGTGCTTTTCGAGATGGATAGTAGTAAGCAACCGTATATACATTTTCAAAGGATTCGATATCCCAAAAATTGTCAAATACTAAATATTCCATTGATTTCCTTTCTAGATAAAAAAAAGAGTGTTCTTTCTAGAACACTCTTAATTGTTTGTAAAATCGATTTTAACGTAACCTATCTTTAATAGGTTTCATACATGATTTCTTCACAATAGAAAATGAATAGAATGTAGATTCTATTCTATTGACGAGTGTTCTTAAGTCTATTTTACCAAAATTACTGTCGATTGTCGACGATTAAATAAGCGCGAAACGCGCTAAATTTTGGCATTTTTAAGTTGTTTATGATATAATTAGACTGTATTTTAGAACGAGCGTGACTATTTGTAAAATTAATTATTTTGTCACGCTAATGTCGTCTTGGACGGCATTTAGAAAGATGAATATGACGAATCGATTAATTGATGAATTTAACAGAATAACGGAGATGACCACTGAACGGTATCATGCGTTAACGAATTCTACTGTAGCTGATTGGCATGATGGGTCTTTATTGCATCGTGCGCAGGAATGGATTGATTGTTTGCACAAACAACGTGGTAAGAAGATTCTTATTATTCCAGATTATGACTCAGACGGTGTAATGTCTGGTTTGATTATTTACGCCGCTCTTTATGTGTTAGGTTGGACTGACGTGCATATATATTATCCCACAATGGCTACGGGTTATGGGCTTTCTGTAGAGAGTCTCAATGAAGCCTTGTCTGAGATGCCTGATGCTGATGTTATTATTACGACTGATAATGGTATCAAGGCGTATGAGGGTGTCGCTGAGGCTAAACGGAGAGGTTTAGTTGTGTTAGTTACAGACCACCACCCAGGTGTGGAAGAAGAACCTGAAGCTGATGTGATTGTGGATCCGAATTCGTTTTATGATAATACGTATCCGTTTAAGGCTATTTGTGGTGGTGAAGTTGCGTATAAATTAATGAGTTTGTACGCCAAACAACATGGTTCTGATCAAGAGCGTGTATGGGTGAACGCTTTGTATCCGTTTGCCGGTATTTCTGCGGTTGCTGACATGATGGATATGGTTGATGAAAATCGTTTCTTGGTTAAAGAAACCGTGTCGTATCTGTCTAACTTTTATGTGGATAATTCTGCGCCGAAAGAATATCTTCGTTTGTTCAAGGGTCTTTGGGCGTTGTTGGAAGAACTAAAAGATAATGGTAAATTGAAGTATGGAATTGATGCTGATACGATTGGATTCTATATTAGTCCAATGCTCAATGCGTCTCGTCGTGTGATGTCTACGTCTAAGTATGCGTTTCAAGTATTCATGGAAGATGATGTTACGCGATCTAGAACACATGCTCGAGAATTGTGGGCTATTAACGAACATCGTAAAAATAGATCGAATGCGTTAAGTCAAGCAGCGATGGCTCAGTGGAACGGTTATGATTCAATGGTCACTGTGATTGATGCGGGAATTGGTTATCCGGGATTGGTAGCAGGTCAATTAACGGGAGCATTCGATATGCCGGCCGTAGTATTTTCGTATGAGATTACGGGTGATGGTTTGCTTGTATCTGATGAATACGTTCAACCCGGCTATATGTTACACGGATCGGGTCGTGCGCCAGAGTGGTTCCATATGGGGAATGCGATGACAAGAATTCATCAACGAAATCCTGAATGGTTTGTTTCGTGGGGTGGTCACGCAGGAGCTCTAGGATGTGTTATTTATTCACAATTTTTGCATGAATTTAAAATTGCGTTGGCTCATGAAGTAGGTCTCGCTGAAGAATATGCTCGGTTGAATTCGACACCTGGTTCGATTAATGTGATTGAAGTGCACGACTCTGATGCAGGTCTTGTGCAAGAGTATTGTGATTATATTGCGACACTCGAACCATTCGGTCAAGGGTTTGGTAGAGTTCCAGTGAAATATAGTATTGAGTTGGGCACGTTGCAGGCTATTAAAACGATGGGTGCTGAATCGCAACATTTAAAATTAGCTACGGGTGTGTTTGATGTTTTGATTTGGAATTATCAGACGAAGGCGCATATTGAAAAAGTAATGAGTGGTCCGCGTGGATCTGTGGTTGAGTTTACGGGTACGCTTGGTGTTAATGAGTGGAATGGTCGAGTGACTCCTCAATTTGTTGTTGATACGATTCTCTAAATAGTTTATAATAGAAGTATCAATTTGATAGGATGTGGTGATTATGATGATTACTGTTGACTTAAAGGATATCCTCAAGTTGATATTTCGGATTGCTATTACTATTATCATGATTGGGCTTGTTATTTGGGGCGTCTATTGGTTTAATCACGGCGGTCAAGCGCAGATGACAACGTGGCTCAATGATGGTACGAAATGGGTTCTGAAGCAGATTGAGGATCATAAGGTGTTGTTGGGCTCTGTCCTCGGTACAGTCGGATTAGTGGTCATGGGTGTACTGATACTCCTCGATGATTAATTCTTTAAAGTGATGCGTTCGCGTGTCGCTTTTTTTGTGCATTTGGGGCGAGTTTCTATACAGAAATATTGGACAGAAATTTTCGACGGTACACACATTGTCTTATGCTCTTCCCCCGCCCGCCTTCGCACGCGGAACTCTCAACCGTAACACGCAGACACAACGAGCCAGTTACACGACCACGAGGCTTCGTGAGAGTGTCACTTGCGAGGTTTCACTGAGGAGCACAACTCGCGTTATCTTGGGCATTTAGCACGTTAGCGTTTCTTGAGCGAGACATCGCGAAAGACATGCGCGTGCGAGTTCCGTGAGCGTATCCCTGTGCGTGTTTTGCAAGTGTCCATTGTCGCGAGCCTCTGTCCCGAAATCCTGTATCGAAGGGCTCCCTCGAATGCACTCGCCCGAACTACGTGTACACCACACGGTCACGAGACACATACGGGACAGATTGGCGGGGAAGGGGGAACCGCGCGATCACTCGACAGAGTGACTCATCACAGAAGCTCTCTCACGGAGATAGCTGACGTGATGTAGCGCGGGGGAAATGTGCGCGAGGTATCTCGTAAGAGATACGTGACCGAAGTCTAGTACGCGAGTACTCGGCGGAGGTCACTACAGCGTTTCTTGACCGAAGCATCGTGCACGATGCGTGAGGGAGAGACACGATGACGCGCACGCAAGCGCACACGGAAACGAAGTTTCTTGCACGAGTCTATTGTAAGTGTCGCACGAGACTTACAATTAGCGAGTGCTATAGGTTCGTAGCGTAAGCGAAGAACCCGTGCGCTTTTTACACGATGTACGTGCACAAAACTCACTATACAGCACCACTCTATTGTGCAACTTGTGAGAATCACTCAACGGATGTGCACGCACTAGTATGACTGACGCACCATACTTACACTAATTACGTGCAGGTATATCGTATAAGAAAAAAAAACCAGTATCTATGAAGATACTAGTTATAGTGTACAATGGTGGATTGGGCTAGAGTGCACGCTGGCGGATATGGCTAGAGTGCACAAGGGCGGATGAAATTTTGTTGGATTTGTTCGAGCACGTCGGGTGCGTATACGCGAAGGCATGCAATTGGTGATGTAACGAGAATCTCGTCCGTGACTTCTAGTGCGATGTTAGTGTCATTGTTGCGGAACATCACACCGCCTTCGATAGGGATGATGGTATCTAGCTCGACTACGGCATCGCGCGCGTGCAGTGTAGGGGTTGTTCCGTCAAGAGGAATTTGGACAGTGATTTCGCGACCGCATTTAATATTTAGCATTTGATTTCTCCTTTTTTTATGCAATTTTATTCATAGTAGTGAATGGTCGGACGAAGGTCCGACGCAGTTGACAAAAAATACCCTACAGCAATTCGCCGTAGGGTTATTCGATTAAGATGCCTACGAAGGGCACCATTGTGTACGTACACTATAAACGCAGCTAAACTGCTTTTCATAGTATCATGCTACAAAATGCTCGCGGGTAGCCGAGAGCCAATAGTGGATTTAGAAGAGGGACGTGGTTAATCCCACGTGATTTGTAAGAAGGCATTGATGCCTTCATCGTCGACATACGCGTTGTAACCGTTATCGCTCAAGATGCTAATGCATTTTTTAACGAGATGATCACTGAGAGGTGTTGGTTTATCGTATTTATGTGTTTTAATGGAGACGAGACTGCCAGTTCTAGCGAGGAGGATGCGAGTACCGTTTTTGTAGTCTTTGATAGCTTCGACGATTTGAGGTTCGATGAAGTTTTCGATTAAGTTGATCGCTTGTTCGAGCACTTCAGCTTTGGATAGTTGATATTCTTGTTTTAGTTGTTCAGGTGTTTTCATTTTAGTTCTCCTTTAATCTTTTTTAGCGAAGATCGTGAATTCGTAACCGTCACGATCGCGGAATAGAAACTTGAGACAGATGTCTGGGAGAGTTTCGTTGAATTTGAGGTAGAATGTGCCTTGACTGTTTTCTTTGAAGAGCAGTGTATCTGGTTTACTTGTCAATTCGACGACGATTGCGTTTTTGAAGTCATAACTGTGTCGTTGTAGTTCGAGCAATCTTACGAACTCGTTAACAGCTTCGGATGCATATTTACTAATGTACGTGACTAATTTGTCGAATAGATCGTGTTTCGTAAGCGATGATTCGATTGCGATTGGCCCACGTAACTGGCTATAGACGGCTAATGTGTAAGTATCCATTTTATTGATTCCTTTCTAAGTGAAAGCCAACCTATAATATTATAGGTTAGCGTGCAAGATGTCTACGCAGGATAGACGTCAATGAGCGTGGCGTCGAAGAGGACTTGCAAGTTTTGTCCTCGACGGTCTGCGTCAGCGAGAGATTCGGCAAAGAGTTCGTACGAGAAGGTGTCAACGCGGTCTCGCATGAATGTCAATATAAATTTCATTTTAGTATCTCCTATTAGTGTCTTGGTGTTGAGATCATACGGTTGTATGCCTCAAGTTGTGCTTGTTGTTTTTGCGCTTCGAGCAACGCAAGACGTTCTTGTTCGCGAATCGCTTCAAGTTTAGCCTCTTCAGCGAGTCTTTGCGCGCGACGCATATCCCCGTAAGCTTGGAAGAGAGCTCCGATAAAGAAGATAGCTAAAAAGCAAAGTGGGATAATAAACGCGCCGATTTCTCCTGAGAGAAGAGCGAGAACGAGGAACGCGATAAATGCGTAAGTGATTTTTTTCATTGAATTTCTCCTTTAATAAATGTGTTTTCGAATTAGAAAACGCATGCGCGCAGGCGCATGTGGGGAGATTGCTCGCACGAGCCCACGCGGGTGAAACTCGTGCAATAAAAAAACCTACACCAAATCTCGATAGAGATTCGATATAGGTTTCGCTCACGAGATGAGCGCGCGATGCAACTCATCGTGTGATTTTTTTATAGACATGGCGTACGTAGCTTGCAATTGCCACGCCCGAGATGACTGCGAGAGGCACACCCATGTTGCCGACTAAGAGTAGCGCAAGATAAGCTAGGATGAGACAATCCGCGAGGAGTGCTTCGGGATAGCGTCCGTATTGGTGAGAGACGTAGACTAAACGATTAAGAATTTTTCGCATGGGATGACCTCCTAAAAGATGAAGTTTGTTGGATATTCAGTGTCGGCGACGGGTTGTGCGAGGAGTGCACGATCGATTGCTTCATTAACGGAAGTTCGATTGAACTGTGGAAACGCGTGATGCTTCTCATCAATTTTTCGTGTCATGTTCATGTCGCATTTTAGTGGCACGATTTCGCCTTTCCAGAAACGCAGGTTGACGTGGTAGCAACGATTGCTGTTACGTGGGCCGACTGTGATAGACGCCTTACGGTAATATTTCAGGATTTCGTCCGGGTTGTAACTGATGCGTTTTCCCGCGCGAGTGCGCGTGAGAGTGATGGTGATATCGGTACTTCGATCGAGAGGTACGACTAACTTGAGTCGATTGTCGTGGTACGGTAACGGTTTCTCGGTGGCGAATGGTTGATTAGCGAACTTCGCAGACGAGATTCGATTAAGAATTTCGGGGATGCGACTCGCAATAGTTTCAAATTGGTTGATCATAATTGTGATGCTCCTTCAATGATTAATAATACGATAAATGCAATAACTGCCATGTGTTGTTCCTCCTATAATATTATACTATTAAGCAATTAGACCGTAGAGCTCAGTTGGAGAGGTACGGTCTAAAGCTTATGACTAGCCCAATGCGTGGATCTTAAGATAATGTGACATGTCATCAGACTCTAAAACAGGCGCGACATCGATTTCGACGTCGTTCATTTTGTTGATGTCGATCATCTGTGATTTTCCGTGGGTGTCACGGAAGAAGATCTTGTCACCGCCACGTCGAAGTGAACCTTTTTGGATGACGAACACCCAATGATAGTCTGACTTAGGCGTGTTTTCGAAGACAGCGAAGTCGTAGATGTTGACGCGGAGAATTTCTAATTCATGTGCATCGGTCGTAGGATATTCGCTAACATTGAAAGTGTCACGAACTAACTGACCTAACCTTTTACCGGTCGTAGTAGCTTTTGCTTGAGAGGCACTGTTATCTGCTTCCACGTGCGAAGGCACGCACGCGAAGAACGTGAGCGCGAGAGCAACGAATGCGAGGATAGCCGCTGTAGTGATTTTTGATGTTTTGTCCATTATGGATCTCCTTTAATAGTATTTTTCACGCTAGAGAATGCGCGTGCGAAGGCGCGCCTTAAGCGAGCCAATGAGTTGCGTATTCGACATTTAGTCCGACGGTATTGCATCGATTAATTTCGAACTCGTCGTTGTAGAGATCTTCGCAAGCGATGTGTTTTTTAGATGCGTCGATGGAAACGCTGACGTTGAGCATGATTCGAGCTCCTTTCTAGTGGTTTCTTTGTAGAAGTTCTCGCAAGAACGCGAGATCTGGTACGAGCCAGTAAATCATAACAGAAGCAAGCGCCCAGATGATTCCCGCAATAATCACGATAGGGATTAATTTACCCATATATATTTGGAAGAGTGATCTTGGGCGAGTGTCCATGGTCATGTCTGAATGGTCGGCTTCGCGGCTAGAGATTTTATCCCGATAGCTTGCAAGTAGCACGATTCCAATAGCACATGCGACGATTGTCCCGAGAGCCGTTTGCTTGATGCCTTCCAAGATTTTCAGGGTCGTGAATTGATCACGAAATTGGCTATAGTGTTGTGCGAGATTCCGGGCGGTATCCTCGGTTACGTTGAGATTATCAAGAATCTCTCTGACGAATGGTTCGATTGAGTGCATAACGATGTCTACTCTTTAGCAAGGAATTCAGTGAAATAGTTGTAGCAGTCGCGTTTAACGTCATAGATGAGTTCTTCATGGTAGCCTAATAGGAAGAGAGTTGTGGTGATTCCTTTAATAGCTGCGCGAACTGTATCTTCGTTATGTGTCATTTCTTCGCGGAGAACGTTACGTGCGAATTCGTGTGGATCGATAGATGGCATAGTTGTGGTTCCTTTCTGTACAAAAAAACCCTAAGCGAATTCGCTTAGGGTAATTAGGAGATTCAAATGAAAGAGGCTTTTATGATTAAGCTTGAGCTGCTTTAGCGCGTGCTTCAGTTTGCGCTTTAGACTCAAGCAAGTCAACGCGGTCTACGAGAACTTCAGTCACGTAGCGCTTAGCTCCGTCTTTTTCGTAAGAACGAGTGCGAAGTTCGCCTTCGATACCTACGAGGCTACCTTTAGCAGTCATTTCAGCAAGAACTTCAGCAGTTTTGCCCCATGCCACTAGTGTAGGGAAATCAGTTTCCTTATTTCCATTTGCATCTTTGTAGTTGCGTCCAAGTGCGATTTGAGTTGTCACTGTAGATTTTTGATCGTTTCCGACTTTCTTCAATTCAACAGCTTCAGTCAAACGACCTACCAAGATAACTTTATTCATTGTGTGATACCAATTTCGAGATGTTTATACCTCGAACCTTTCTTAAATTTTTAATTTTTTCAAATTTGAACCCGTTGATGCGAAGGCATCAAGGAGTCCGGCGTAAGCCGTTTCTTTGCTTACAAAGCAGAACATGAACGGGGCGCAGGCACCGTTTATTAAGCTATTTATATGTTTGCACGCCATAGATTTTCGAGATCGAAATTCTATGACACGCCTCGTAATCGAAATCGATCACGTTTATCGTTATCGGATTCGTCGACGAAGAGTCGATTGCGAGAATTCGCAAAAAGAAAAAGTAGAACCGTCATAACGACAGTTCTACTAAGTCTCGGAATATAAACTAAGTTTATTATCCATTTTAAAAGGAGACAAAAGGAGATCCCTCTTCATGGGGATTGGGTCCATGACGAGGGTAAAAAAATGAAAAAGGTTCGAAATAGAGCGTTACGCTCGCGAAACCCACTGTGCAAGTAATAACTTGTGATTGAATGATGAACGTTTATTTTTGTTAGTGGGTTTCGCCAACGCGACGCGCCAGCGACCGGCCAAAAGCGTCAATCAAGTTGACGGCCAGCGAGTAACAGATGCCACTTTTCAGCGACACGATAGAACATGGTTCGACGAATGGTCGATACCACGCTTGTAGAATTAACCGCGCACGGTTCGTGACCGTGGATTCGCAACGAGGAACCTCACGCAAAAATCAATCACAAGGGCTCGTTACGACGTATGTCTAACGAGAGTTGATGTGTCAAAGAGCGTGGGCGTTCCATGCGAAATGGTAAGGTTGGGTTGTTGGTGTCACGCGACATGCGCGTGACGTTGTGAGTCGTACGCTAAATAAGACTCGTGAGAATCAAAAAGAAAAACCTCTTACGTGATTAACGTAAGAGGGAATTTCTATAAGGAGGCTGTAAATGGCAATTAGAATGGGAGATCGTCAATAGAAATCTCGGCGTTGTCCACAACTGGTGTGTGTTCGACTTCGATATCGTCATGCGCTTCTTCTTGAACGTTGTCGAGATGAGCGTATGGGTTCACTTTGTTAAGCTTTTCAGACTTAACAACGAACATCTTGTATACGAAGATGTCAGCTGGCTGTTCTTCACCCTTCTTATTTGTCGGAATCCGGTCAGTACGAGTAGTTGCATTGAAGTAGACCCCTGGTTTAAGGTTGGCGTAGAAGTTCAATAGACCTTCATTCCCGGCAGGTACGAAGTGGTATGCGTTACCGAATACTTTTTCTTCGCCTTCTTTAAGACCGTCACCGAAAGGTACGATTGTCTTAACGCCGTTTACGATTGACCATTTCACGTCAGCACGACGTACGCGGAAAAGAACGTTATGTCCGATTTCTTGTCCGTCTTTTACCACGGCAGTAACTTTTGGAGGAAGTTGTTTGCCGTTACGTTTGATTGATACGATTTGTACCAATTCTTGACGGAGGTTCTTTGAAGCCAATTCTTTTTGAATCGCAGTAATGCGTTTCTTTTGACCGGCAGGTGTAAGTTGATTAAATGGTTTTTTCATGAGATTGTTCTCCTTTTTTTTCTATGGAATCTATTTCAAGATTCGGTTTATTTATTTCATAATTGAACATGGTCGGCGCGAAGGCGCTGACCCTAAATTATTAACGCCCGTTTGACCTATAATATTATAGCACGGCTAACGCAGGCGAGCCTCGAATAATAATCTTTGACGCCTCGCCTCGTAAACGAGACACTCAAGAGAAGCATGATGAGAAGCGCCTCGCCTCGAGAAGCATGGCTAGATCGCCTCGCAAACGAGATACGCCAAAGAAGCACGATAAGAAGCACGCGTGAGTGCTCGCAAGCGATGCTCGGTAATCGAAACATTGGATGCGACACTCAATAGAAGGACGGGTGCGTCCCAGTAAACGAATGTTCGCAAGCGATGTATCCAACGAAGATTGGATACAGTTTCGGATACGACACCCCGCGGGCGAATCATCTCAAGCGACACCCCGCAAACGAATCATCTCCTGAGATGTCTCCTCAGTGCAACACTGTCACGAAATACGTGCATGAAGTACGATTAATAGTCATACAGCAAGATGATCGCAAAAGTATCACGCAACAGCAACAAATGCAAGACAAACAGGTGCAACCCTCGCAACTGAATGTATGATTAGAAATGCAAATAAGCGAGTTTCTGTTGTAGCACTTGCACGATTTAGATGCAGATTCTGCACGAAGTCATTGTTGAGTTTACTTTTGAGACTTACGTGCGAGAAATTTCGCGATAGATGTTTCACTACCGTGTAGTTTATAAGAAGCAGATACGGAAATCACGGGCGAGAACATGCGCCGAGCCGCGATCGCCAGCGCTCAATTCGGAGCGCCAGACGTGGCGAGAGGAGTCCCTTCGTCACTAGCGTTAGCGTGGACGAAGGCGAGTTTAACGCTGAGAGCTACGAGCCGTCAGCTGAGAGGAGCCTGCGGATCTCCCGCTGTAAGGCGAGAATGCGCGAAAACGGAAAACGCCGCGGAGGATGTCCGCTTGCGGACCCCGAAGCTCGTTTGAGTGTGCGTCTGCGCAGAAACTCCACGCAGAACCCTATCACAGGACGCGTTACGACGGATGTCTAACGCGAGTTAATGTTTAAAGGGGCGTGGACGTTTCGAACGATACACGTTGCAAGGACCGCAAGACTACTCGCCCGAACAACTGTATCGTGCACTTATATGAGTTCAGGTAGCGAGGATTCTATCGCGAAGTTCTGTAGAAGTAGTTCGTGGACTGGGTGCGTGCAGGAATCTCTGTATGAATGCACTTGATAGACATCACGGGCGAAACACGTGACAGGAACGGCGCAGGATGATGAATGGAAAGTGAAACGCTAACGAATTTCGATAGCGTGGGGCGGTGAAGCGAGCAGCGGAGACGCCGCACGCGAGTGTAACGGCACATGAATCATCCTGAGTAGTGACAGTGGAGTCTCCGAGAGGAGTGGCCTCGCCACTCGACGGAGAAGAGTTTGGCGGCGACCAGGACCGGCAGTGGTCAGCTTGTCTGAGCCTGCTCGAGGCCGGGGAAGAGCTAAAGAAGATTTTTAATTGACGAGATTTTTAAGAAAAATCTTCTTTCGCGTTCGCCCTGTGCCGAAACCTCACGCAAAACCCTATCATGGACGCATCACGACGCATGTCTGATGTGTTTATTTAGATAAGATTACGCGGGGAATAATTCCCTAAGTAATCGTTCAGCGCGAGCGTTTCAAACTGTAAAAGTTGCAAGACCACGGGTATTCGTCCGGGCGATACAATCGGGGCTTATTATACCGTGAACTTGCAGGGGATACGTCCACGTGTTTAATTTGTGAGATTCTAAAAAGAGAACTCTATCGATGGATTTCGATAGAGTTTTTTCGTTGAAGTGATATGCGTACGAAACACAAAACCGCCAGTCGAGAGACTAGTGGTTCTATGCGGAGATGAGATGAAAAATGGAGATATTGTGAGAGAAGTGTTTGAGTCTTGTCCATAGCTCGCTTTCACATGTTTGAAAACGGAAAGCGGAAGCGCTTTCCCGAATAACGATCGTCATGCAACTGCATAGTAACGTGTAAGAATCATTTAACAGGTGTTTCGCCAGCGAGAATCCGCGTGCGATGCCATAACCCGTTGACAGGTATGACTTTTCGTATCGTTGGTTCCAATCGTGACACGAGCAAGCACTCCACGCAAAACCCTATCATAGACGCATCACGACGTATGTCTGATGCGAGTTTATGTTTCAAGGGGTGTGGACGTGTGCGAGGCAACGATTGGCGATTGTTGATAAATAAACGATACAGAAACTCGGGTTGGTGATCGCACACGTGATTCGAAGCAGAATGAACGCTACAGAGACCGGGACAGGAATCGCCCGCAACACCAATCACGTAGACGCATCACGACGAGGTCTGATGCGAGTGTGGTCTTTACAGGGCGGGCGCGTGACAGTCACGAAGAACTGTAGCGTGAAAACGCCACGAGCCGTAATCGTGGCGGTCGACTACGAATAGATCGAAGCGTAAGGCGTAGTCTGTAGCGACGATCTACGAAGTTGCACGGTAGCGAAGGACGTTCCGCCTGCGTGAACGGTCTAGCGAACGTGGATTCTTGAGCGACTTGCGTGACGAAGTCCGCGCGGAAGCGAAAAGCAAAACGCATGCCGTTTTGCGGTTTTTGCAACGGACATCTGTCCGTTGTTGGTTAGTAGACGAAGCCGTTGACTTAAAAAGAAACTATGCGCGACGAATATCTAGATGATGACCGACGAAGACGTTCGAAACATCAATATAAGACAGCGTATGCGTTTATTTAGTGCAGGCGAGTCAATTAAAAAAAAGACACACTAGCGTTTGCCAGTGTGTCTGAAAAGATGAGCGCTACGGACAATAGCCGTGGCTGCTACTACAAAGACGTTGCGCGAGGCAATCATCAAGAGGTTACGTATGAAGTAGCACTATTGCATTTCGATCCGCACAGACAGCATTTCGCTGAATGCGACGACTTAAAAACTTAAGCCGTAAGTCTAACCTACGTCGCACTCGGTTGCCTTAAAAACGAATTTTATAGCGACTTCGTTCTGAGTTATAACACGAAACGCAGACGTGCGTTTCCAAAGACGATGTTTCGAAAAAGAAAGTCGCAAAAGAGAAAAACCTACGCGAATGCGTAGGTCTAATTCTAGAACGGAATTAATTGATCCAATTCATCATGATCGAGTTCGTGTATTGCACGTGGACGACCGTGATAGCCCCAGTCGTATTTGGCGTAGTCGATTTCTTTTTCGTTAATACTATCGAGAAGTTCATAAACGTCATTCATAGTTTCTTGGGACGGTTTTTGATTGTGCTTCATCTGCACCTGCTTCGCATACAAAACGCCTTCTTTACGGTCATGTTGGAACTCGATCGTAACGCGTTCATCGTTTAGACGTCCGCGCACAATTATACAGTTGCCTTCATTGACAGAGTCTATGTAAGAGCCAACGCAGTGGTTCATAGCGGCGCCCTCTTTGATCAACTCGGTTGCCAACTCAATGACCTCGAAGCGTTCATCGTCACGGACAGCTTCAACAATCGGTTGGAACGCGTCAGCGATTTGCAAGTTATTCTTTTCGCCTGAATATTTTTGACGAGCTTGATAAGCACGGTGATCAACCATGATACGGTCATGCAAGTTGGTAACTGTTGCGCGAGTGACAGGATGGATGTCGACGCGACGTCCTAAATCCTTGGACATTTTTAGCACGTCCCAAATATCATAACGTACATCGTTGTCGTTGGCTAGTGCTGGGAACACGATTTCTGCAAACATCCGCGGATCTGTTGAGTAACCAGAACCGTTTCGCAAAGCTTGGATGATACGGTCGGTTTGTTCCCAGGTGATGTATGGACGTAGGTTCTTGATAGCATTCAATTGGAACACGTTCATTTTACCAGCATTGACATTTAGAGCACAAATCCGTTTCCATTTAGTGGATTTGATTTCTTTCATGGATTTCGCTTTTAGAAGCTCGCTCCACGCTAAGTTGACATGCATTTCACGAGAAACGTAACGGTTTATAGATTTCATATCAGCTTCAACTCGTTCAAGTTCGCTCAAATAGTCGATGACGGCATAATACTTAGCCTCAACCATTAGCTGAACCATGATTTCTTGGCGCAAAGTTGCGGCATCCATAAACATATGCTTTGTGCCGGGTTTATGGTTCCACGGTTGATTAACGCGTAGAGGAATAGCTCGACGAGATTTACCGCGAGTTTCGCCGACGTAGTTCGTCTTCAGATTCCACGAAATCGAACGGACAAGTGTGCGCTCGAAGCAATAGTTGTTACGGAAGTCAATCTTCAAACCGTTTACTTCATAGATGTCTTTTGTCAAGGTGTGACGTCCGTCGACGTAGTAAATCGCGAAATGGAAAACGTCGTCCGTGTTGCATTTAACGCCAGTTTTCAAGATTTCAATAACTGACGCATATTTTTGAAATACGGTCTTGACGAAGTCCGCATCTCGGTCGAGTAAAACGATTGAGCAATCTGTAGCGACGTTGACGAGGTGATTGATGCTTTCGATTTTAGGTGTATCTTCGAAACAAGACAAATCTGTGGCGATTTCAGTACGTTTCGTTTCAAATTGAGCAATAATTTCTTTAATTTCCATTGATATTCTCCTTTAATAAATATGTTTTCGCTTTCGAAAACGGACATGCGAAGGCATGTCGTAAGAGTAGAATAAAAAAAGAAACCTACGCGAATGCGTAGGTTAGGATAGTAAATCGATTTCTTCCGGTTCGATATCACGATGTCCGCATTTCGGGCATACATATGTTTCGTCTTCATCTGCACATTCGTACCAAAAATGTTTACATTTTGGACAATAACAGGTTGCGTCAAATGACATAAGGTATCCTCCTTTGTTGTCTTAGTAACGATAGTAACGGTTATATTCATCGGATTTATAGTAATCGTGCTTGCCGTTCCCTTTCGGGTTACGCGCAGTCGGTTTCGCAAATTCGATACCGTGAACGTCATCGATTTCCCAGGGATGGTCTGTATCGATTTCGACAATTTCAAGCGATTGCGGATTACCGTTTGTGTCTAGATAGTAGCAAAGCCCGGCATCTAGTACGAAATCACGGTTACGCCAGTTTTGTTGAATATCTTCAAGACCTCGGATTGCGATGTCACGTTCGCGATGATGATTTAGAATATAGTCTGCGAGCGTGATTCGTCCATTTGTCGATTTTGCTTCGTCGAGCGTTCCGTCGAAGACGTCTGGAACGATGAATTCACCGAAGTTTGGTGATAGTGCGATTTTAATAATCATAGCGATAGTGTTCCTTTCAAGTCATTTTAAGCGTCAATCCCACACGCCTCTTTAGCGAGTTGATCCACAAGTTCATTGCATTGATATCCTTTGTGACCACGCACCCAAATGAAATCGATGCGTTTGATCCCGTGCGACGCAGCGTAAGCGAGTGCACGGTCATGTAGCTCAGCGATAGGAGAGCTTAGTCGATTTCCCCAGCAGGCTTTATCGCGGACGATGACCGATTTTGGCGCAGTCCAACGGAAGAGTCCTTCGTAATCGACAACGATTGCGACTTCGGTTAAGCCCTTCTTGACAGATTCAGCTATCGCGTGAGAGAACGCAACAACCTCACCAGCAACATTGTTAGCAGATGCGTATTCGGATTTATCACCGTGCATGCGGTACGTATCACTGACGGCGTTGTCGCGGTCGAAGAATGCGATACCGCTTCCATATACACGAGTTTCTGTGTTGTAACTACCGTCAACAGATACACGGGTGGGAGCCTTCGTGCGGACAGTGAGTGGATCGACGCTACTGTCGACAACATAGATATCGCCCTGTATAGTGTACATGTCATTTTTATAAGGGATGCACGGTACAGTAACATCAAGGTTGTTTTCTGTATCGCCATTCAACCACGCACGCGCGTCAGCTTCAGACTTGAAGCTTTTGTACTGTGCGCCTTTAACGCCTTTGACAAGTGATTCGCATACGTGCCAGTCTGTAGTGATTCGATCAGGTTTAATCGCATAGTATTTCATTTAATTTCTCCTTTTAAGTTTTTATTATATCGTATTCGATTACGGACATGCGGAGGCATGTCTTATATATGGTGATTCGTAAACTTATCTCGTAAAAGAAGAACCGATGCGGATGCATCGGTTACGATGGTTCGCTAGCGAGATAACCTGCGAGCCCACTTCACAGTGATTACGTCGCAGAATGTCGCGTACGCAAGCTCATAGGCTTCGTGTAGATTGTTCGCTACGACGGATGCAGTACCGTCTGGTATAGTAATAAGGTAAAGATGCATGATAGACTCCTTTCTAAAACGGCAATACTGGTAAGTAGAATGTGTTAGTTGCTGATGGATGGAAGACTTGCATAGAAGCTAGTTCTAGGATTTCTTCTTCAGTCATAGTAACAAGTTCTTGGAACGGAACTTCAACGCGTCCGTTACCGTTAACGATACTTTTTACTGTACGGATGCCATTTACAAAAAACGTATGATGGCTCGTACGAGTGACTTCGGCGATGGCGCCAGGGGTGAAGTACTCGGTTTCGATGGTCTGTCCGATGCCTAATTGCGTAATCAGTTTAGTAGTCATGTTAGTATCCTCTCTTATGTTTGTCGTGACGGCGATATGCTTTACCGTTTTTCGTTTTTGATGCTCCTGTGCGAGCCATTTGCAGATGTGCTTGCAGTTCCTCTGGCGACATCTTAGCTTGATAGTGTTGCTTTGGTTTAATAACGATTTTCATTTTAGTTCTCCTTTATAGATGTTATTTTATCACGCTCGATTACGGATGCGCGGAGGCGCATCGCGAAAGTTGTTCGTTTAAAAAAAAAGACCTATAGCGTGATGCTATAGGTTTTTCAATAGGTATGCGTAATTTAGCATATTCTATTACGGGTACGCGCAGGCGCATCATGGTGACGTCTATCGTGTTCGTATACGCCCGTATTTCAATCCGCGCAGACAGCATTTCGCTGAATGCGACGACTTAAAAGCTTAAGCCGTAAGTCTAGCCTATGTCGCTTTCGGCTGCCTTAAAAACGATATTAAATGCGACGTCGTTTTCAAATTCGAAAATGAAGAGCGCTGGGCGCTCTTAAACGATAATCTTAAACAAAACAATTATAACTAAAAACCACCATCTAACTTTTCAGCACTCTCTAACTGTTCTAAGTAGGGTCCGGGGCGCAGCCCCGCTTTAAAGAGGTGCGGACGTAGTCCGCCCTCAACCGTCCTCGGTTGCGTTTGTGCGTAGAAAAGAGCCCCTGAGGGCGAAAAAAGTCTTCCGAATGCAAATAGACGCCCAAATAAAAAAACGCCTCAGAGGGCGTTTAAAGATGATTATACGATGGTCTATAGGAAACATCGTACGGTGATTGTCAACAGTTATGTTGTTGCGTTATTCGTGAAAGCGATTTCTATAGGCGGACGATGCCTCGAGCGGTACGTGGTCTTGGAAATGTTCGTTTTAGTTTATCGTCGGTGCCCTTATACGAGGGATCCATATACGATACAAGATTGTATTTTGTGATTAGTGGTTCGTCCGCGTCCATAGCTGATCCTAAATAGAACGGATTTGGGCAAGTTTCGCGAGTGGCTAAGAAGTCCCAATTAGGGTTCTGTTGCAGGTGATTTTGAATATGTTGAAGGAAAACCTTTTTTGAAAATGCTGATTTTTTATCACCACCGTGCTCGTCTTGGTACCATGATAAATATAGTGCGTATAAGAAGTTCGATGGTAGTACGTCCCAACTGAATTGACTTTCAAATTCATTCCAAAATTCTACAGCTGAGTTATTATCTTCTTTGTATTGCGCTAAGGCTTTAATGGACGCTTTAGGCGTGATAAACTCAGAGAATGGTTTCATTTCAAGTGCTCGTTTTAAGACATATTCGAGAACTTCTGGACGATGAATATAGTCTTGTTTAATATAAGCACGTTCACCATTATTAGTAAACGAATAAACAAACGGAACAATAATGATTCGTCGATAGAATGAATCGGATTTGTCTTTTGTTTTAGGTAATCCATTAAGCATTTGGATGTTGATGGCTTTTATTTGAATAGCGATTGGTTTTTCAAATTTACGATTAATTAGAATATCGTCGCCTGTGATGACAGCTTTGAAGTCTTGGACGGAATCAAGATAAATATCTACAGGGTTTTCATCTGCAATATTCAATGTTTTTCCTAATAGTTGTTCTTTCATATATTCATGTTTGAACGCTGGGATAGGAAGTGACGAATAGTTTTCTTTACCAACTAAATTTTTTAGTAGTTGCCCATATGTTCCTTTTCCGTTGTTTCCGACGGAAGAATAAAAGAAGATAGCTTTAGCGTTTACTTGTTTTGGGTTAACCGCACTAGCGATAATTTGCCAAAATAAGGTATTTGTATCTTTGTCGAACTTGTTAATTAAACCTCCGGATAAGTCTTGTAACCACGATTCAACGTCCCAATCAGAGCCGTCTTCGTCATTATGAATTGTGACAAGTTGTGCGTTTGGGTTATAGTTTGTTGCGATTTTTGTGGTTGTGACATAATCTGGTGTGAATGGTTCAAGTTTTTTTGTTTCACGATTGTAGATACCGTTTCCAACAGGTATTAGATGTGTATTGGACGTTTCTGTTGTGATATTGGCTTTAATTCCGATGATACGCAAACATGTATCTAATTGTGTTTTTGTGGTTGTTTGGTTAAACGTGTAAATAATCTTTTCAATCAGACGTGTGTCGAATTGATACGTGCCTTGTCTTGGACCCGTGTGTTGATATGTAGCTAATTCGTACTTTTTGTTATTTTCCGTTAGTACGAGTTGTACAATCGGGATGAATGCGTGTATGATGATTGCGACTTCATCTAAATCGAATTTGAAGTTTCGCCCTTGCGTGTAATTTGGTTGTTTTCCGACACGTAAGGCTTCATTCATGATATGGATGCGACGTAGATCATTAGCTAAGTCTGAGAATGTTTTAACGAGGTCATCTTCTGAGTTAATTGCGATTGGGTTTGGATATTCAGATCTCAAGAATTCAATAGTATCGAAAATGTAAGGATTCAAATCAATACTGTATTCCGATTCACATTTAGTCAGAAAGTCCGCGTCTAACCTTAGTGGCGTAGACATAGTTTTTACCCCCGATTATTTTTTTGAGCGTTCATCGAACCATTGAATAAAAAGGTTTCGCCCGAGTACGCTTAGAGGTAGTCCTTGTTTTTCGGCCTCGATCGATAGTTTTTCTTTTAGAGCGTCATCTACGACGATAACGATACGTGAATCTTTCTTTGTCATTTTATGGATAAACCTTTCTGTTTTATTAGCTATAAATACATTATACACTGATTGCAATCAAATGTCAAATAAATAACCATTACGTGATGTGGATAATTTGCCGACGCAATAGTGTTTGCTAAAATATTTTAGGTAATTTACTATAAATCTAAAATCGATGTCTCCGTTTTGTCTCCATTTTTTTATCAAAAGTGGAGACATTTTCGCCAAAAGTGGAGACATTGTGGAGACATTTTTCGTGCTTGTATAAATTAGCACCATTCGGAATCGATTGGTATGCGTGCGTTTGCTGAGGTGACCTTTTTATAAGTCTCCATATTTTTGTAATGTCTCCATTTTAGCCCCCTTTTTTTAAGCATATATAGAACCATAAATTAAAATATATAATATGATATAGTTTAGAAGTGGTTTAAAATGAATTTTATTAAAAATGTAAAAAGTGGAGACATTCAATAAATCGATTATTTTATAAAATATAGATATAATAAGGGTTTTATTAAATATATTTATTAATTTTATTAAAAATTATGTCTCCGTTTTTATTAAAAATGTCTCCGTTTTCGTTCCGAATGTCTCCGTTTTTATCAAAAATGTCTCCGTTTTCGTTCCGAATGTCTCCGTTTTTGAGTCATTTTTGGTGTTATTTTGGATGAAATTGCTAAAATAAATCAGGATTTCGTAGTTTTTGAGATTATTATATAGATAATATACCAAATAGCGTTTACGCGTATTTTGGATGGCAAATTTTTTTTCGATAAGTCCGGATAATGAATCCTCGAATTAAAGTTTTCAGATGATTTACTTAGTAAATGAGGTATCGTCGAGTGGCACCACTTTGGTGTCGAAAAGTGGTGCCTGTGAGAAGTCTTATTTGACAAGTGTTTTCGAACACAAAATCAGCCTGACACCAGTTTCTGGGTTGAAATATTTAGTTTTAAAACCCAGTTATATCAAATGATATAGTTTACGAAGTCGAAATTGAGAACGAATTCGGTAAAGCGTTGAAAAGTGGTGCCAGTCGGCACGTAATCGCTTGATATTATTAGCTTGAAGAGGTGGCACTACTTTTTTCTTAAATAGTGCCAATAAAATAGATAAATAACAGATGAAGCCAATGATGATAAGTATTTTGACGCGTATTCTGAGTGGCACTATTTTCTATAAAAATGGCACTAAAAAGACAGATCATAAAACAGACAACAAGTAAGTGCCTCGCACGTGACCTTCTAAATAGAAACCACAATATAAATAACCAAAAGAATCTATCTGCTCTGCACTCTCTAACTGTTCTAAGCCGGGTTCGGGGCGGAGCCCCGCTTTAAAGAGGTGCGGACGTAGTCCGCCTGCAACCGTCCTCGGTTGCGTTTGAGCGTACGACAACGTCTATCGCGTTCGTATATGTCTGTAAAAGAGCCTCTGAGGGCGAGAAATCGTATCCGAATATAAATAGATGTCCGATAAAAAAAACGCCTCAGAGGGCGTTTAAAGATGCTTATACGATGCCTATAGAAAAACATCCTACGGTGATGATCAACAGGAGTCTGTTGAGTTATTCGTGAAAGCGGTTTCTACCACCAAAACATGCCGTAAACCTCAGACCAAACGTCCAAGAATTTCGCAACATGTTCACGTTGACGTTCATCGTCGGATGCCATGATGAATTGTAATCGCTCTAGCAACCAGTCTAAGAGGAACTGTTGGTTTCCTTCTAAATGGATGTTCTTGGTTGTGATTTCGGCACGGTGATAGGTCATGACTACGGGTGAGTTTTTCTTGTAGATGGATAAAATATTGTATGCATGACGGAAGAACAGCGCCAAGTCTGACATGTCTGGAATCGCTCTCAGTTCGTGATAGAAATCGTAAATTTGTTCGTGAACGTTTTTCAGTGATGCCGCTAGTTTTTGATTATCTGCATTGTCCGACTCTAGCATACTGTACCATGCAATGTTTAGAATAGCATCGTCAGCGTTCCAAGCAACATTACTCAAGTAACCGTAACGTTTTAATTGACGACGTTCTTTTCGTGATAACGTTTTCGAGTTCTTTTTATAGTAAAAGAATTCGGAGTTTTTAATTCGATTTCGCAATTCTTTTTCTGTTAGCATTGTTTAATCCTTTCTAAATAATGTGATGTGTATATTCTTGTTTCAGGAAAGCGCTGTCACGTTCGAATAAGATAGCTGACTCGAGCAATTCTTCTGGCGTGAATTCGTTAGCGTCACGTTTGTCAAAATGCATTTGTGCGCGAGATGATACATAGTGGTATCTGTTACGAATCTTGTAATGGATATATCTATCTAAGAAAACATTGTAACGTTTGATTTCGTCAGATGTTACTTCTAAGCCAATTTCTTTTAGTTTTTCTAAGAAAAATTCTTTAGTGAGTGGGCTCGATTCGTCTTTTTGGAGATATTCGTTGACAATCTTGTTGTAGTTGTAGCCGTAGTAGAATGTGAAGCAGAGGATCGCTATTGTAAAAAAAGGTAGCCTTGTAATAAATCCGACTAGAATTGATACTACGACGAGTGGTATGATTATAGATTCAGATTTATTAAAAGCTTCTTTTAATAAAGTCTTGTTGAGTTTATTGAATTCGTGACCGGTTGGTATTTCTTTGAAATATTCGCTTCGTATGCGTTCAATTTGTTCTAATCGATTGTAGTCGATTTCTGTCAGTAAATTGTTCAATTTGAGTTGATCCTTTCTATCCAACCGCCGATCTATCTTTACAGATGTGTGTCAAATCAAGTGGTACGTAATAATCCGGGTCGATAATATTGTTTTCTTCGTCGAGCAGTTTTACAGAATCGTAATAATCTAGATACAAGCTTAAGTAGCCACTTTTGATTGTTGGTTTGTGAGATGGATTGCAATCGAATCTTAATGCGTTGGCTGTTGGTTGTTTGATGTTGAATTTTGTGTGTAGTAAAATTCCTAAAAAGATCTTTTTGAGTTCGTTTTCAGAATCTTCGACATTAATTTTAATGTTTCTTTTATATGATCCGTCGCTATTTTTGTGTCTACCATATTGAATTGCTTGGTATAGATCTGACGGACGTGGTAGTTCTTTGGCTAAGTCATATGCGACGATTATTACTGTAAATGTTTTGTTGCGATCGTTGATTTCGTACAATGCGTATTTTTGTTGATCATCCCAGTCTTTTGTGATATCTTGACGCACCATTTTAATAAATTGATCAATTGCGAGTTCGGTATAGATATTTCTAGCGGCATCGTCATTGAAATTTTTATTGTTAATTATTTCGATATCTGTGAGATTTCGATTGATGTAGTTCATTGGTTGTAGAACAATGTAATCGTTTTCTTCAAAAGTTTTTTCAAGATCATTTATTTTAGCTTTGATTTCGTCTTTATAGGTTTCGGCTAAGTCTTGTTTAAAGCGCGTGATACGCACATCTGATAAGAGTTCCATAATAGTTCCTTTCTATTTTACTTCAACGATGGTTTTCGGAATTTGGTAGACGTGACCTTTTTCGATAAAGCTGTATGCCTCTGTTGTTTCGCTTGTGATGTTTATCACATTATTATTTTGGAGGAGGGATCGTAAGGCGTTTGGGTGTTTTGGTTCGATAACAATTTGTCCGCCCGTTTTTGTAAAGCTGAAGTTCTCAGTTAGTGGTCGATTTTGTCCTTCGTTTACGGTGAATGTGTCGTGCGCGAATGTGTATGACAGGTATAGGCCCGTCATTAAGAACACGCTACTTATGATGCTTACGAAGAAGGCTGCGACGTTTATAAGCCAGTTGCCGTTTTCAGGTTTTCGATCGAAAATAGTAGGAAAGGCGATAGATAGCGCCATGCATGGTGCGATGATGAATAGAAATACGCCGATCGCATAAAGCGGTAACATGCAAACTGTAACGAGAATGATGTTCATGTGAGGCATTAAGAGGTCTTGTAGCATTGCTGTTCCTTTCTAATTTTTCTGATGATATAATTTGTAACTTACTAATTCACTCGATGTTCGCACGCCGTAATCTAATGCACTGAATATGAATTCGGCTGTTAGATTGTTGAGAGGATCCCGAAGGCTTTGGTTGACGAGTGCGACTTGGTCACCGCTATAGGGGAGTGTCCATAGCAGATTATCTGCTTTAAACAATTGCAGTGGTGTCATTGTCTTCTCAATGGTTGTTGGAATGATGTTATATGCGGTGTGCTTTTGATATAGTGCTTCATAGTCATATACACCCTTGAATTCATTCGCTGTTTGTACGAACGCGTCTAGAACGTCTTTGTCAGGGTTTGTCATACTCATTAATATGTTTCGAACAGTAAAGAGATTACTTTCCATAATATCAGGTTCTAAGACAAGTCGAATATCTTTTTTGAGGACCGCTTCTCGTACATAGGCATCTTCGGCATAAATCAGAATGTCTAAGCAATATCCGCTAGAAGCAAGCATTTGTTGAATCCACGGGTCAGACCCGTCTAATGCCCAATCTGTATAGGCTTCTTGATAGACGCCGTGCTCGATACAAATATGTTTTAATGTCTGAGTCGTGTTCGGGTCTTGTTCGTCAAACCATAGTTCAAAATCAGTAATGTCGCCAGCTTTTACCTTTTGCGTAAATTCCTCCAGTTTCTTCATGTTCATGTGCGCTATGTCCTTTCTAACGAGTTCCGTTTTCGCAATTGTTTTTCTAGTGCATCTATTGGTTTCATACCATGTTTACAGTCTGACATGAATTCATCGATGCAATCGCCCGCTACAGCACTTCTTCCCAACTTTTCTTCTAATATAAAAATGATTCGAATAGCTTCCACGTTAAAGCCTGTCATCCAAAGCGGGTTGTTTGCTTTATATAATTGTTCTGGTGACATAGTTTTCTCTATTGCTGTCGGAATGATATCGTAAGTTTCGAGTTTGTTAAGCACGGCTTGTTTAAATTCAGGTAATTCTTTTTGGAACTGCCTGAATGTTGTCAGTGCGCGAAGGTCGTTGTGTTCTGGATGGTCTTCGGTGCTGACGGTTTCTCTGATGGCTTGGTATAGTTCATCGATTTTGGTTATTCGGCGGTTGATGTAGGCTGCGATTATGCAAAAACAAAGTAGAGGGGTCATCGTTATGATTACAATTCCTACCATACTGTACAGTTTTGCAATGGTTTCGTACATGCTGTCCCTTTCTATCGTTTATCAATCATAATGGGAATTTTATAGGTTTCGTCTTTATAGAGTACGTAAATTGTCTGCTTGTCTTGGCCGATAATTTTGAGTTTGGCTGATTTCAAGTTATTATTGTGACTATCTATGTAGACGTAGTTCTTGTCACGACTGAGCTGGTAATCGTATTTCGTTTTTTGGCCGGCTGTTGCGATGCATGTGATGATTAGGCCGATCATTGTGATTAATGCTAGAGCGGCAAAAGTATTAGTGCCTAATGAGAATTTTAACAATTCGCATATGATGGCGAGAGCCAGTAGGCCGCCAAATACGCAGAGTCCTATAAGGATGATATTAGAGATCATGGTTGGATTTTGTAGTTTTGATAATAAATCTGTGAATTCCATTTGTTTTTCCTTTCTAGTCTTTTTTACGTCGTTTTTCGTACAAACATTTATAGAAGCGATTGTTTATTTGTGTGTGTGGATAACTATATGCACATGGACTGCCTAGACTTCCGTTTTCGTCGAATTTGAGCTGATGATTTGTATTGTCTTTGTGTATATGGATGATGGTGACTGTGTCGAGCATATCATTTTCCATTGCAACGGTTCTAATTGCATCAAGAAAAAGAATGTCGTTAGTTCGGACGATAATGGACGTTGCTTTTGCTTGTTCAAAAATGGTAGTTGCTTTTCGAATAGTTGTTTCTGGTGCGTCTAACGATGACGGTTCCAGGTTAACGTTGGGTGTCACTTTTTCGAGGTGGTGACCTGTGTAAATAGTTAGCATGTTCTTTCCTTTCTAATCTTTGTGCCAAATTTCGGTTGTGACGCGGTTGTCATTGGTTGTTTTGTTAACAAGTACGTAATCTTGTTTTTTAAGTAATTCTTTAAGTTTGTTATAGGTATTGAATGGAGCTAAAACGTCCTCTTCGAGTCGTTCAGCTTCTTTAAACAGTTTGAAATTTCGAATTTGGCAGTCTTGATACTGTTTTTGTAAGCGGTCTCGTTCGGTTCTATATTCTTTTGAGAACCGTTTTAGGATTGGAGTCTTCAACCGAAGTTCATCGAGCTCTTTCTTGGTTTGTCGCTCGGTGTTCATTACTTGGTCAATTTCGTCCCGGATTTGGTTTTTAATGCGTTCTCGTTCTAAATAGCGCTGATGTCGCAGTTCGTGAATTTCAGTTTCGAATGAGGTGTCGTTTGTGTCGAAGTTTATATGAGGATAGTAAGTTGCGGCGAGTTTATACTCTAACGTAACATATTTCATATATTTTTCCTTTCTAGTTATCTTGTTCGGCAACATCGAAAATCTCTTGGATCATTTCGGTCATTGTTTTCACAAGATCATCTGTCATATTGACTGTCCGTTCGTTTTCGTAAAAGACAGAAACGGCGTGGATTTCAGCTGGTGCATCGCATTCGTCAGACCATGCTAAATATGTGATGTCGATGTTTCCATGTGTTTTATGGATGCGTTCTTTTTGTTGCTCATTGACGATAGAGATGAAAAGGGTCTCGTTTTCAGATGGCACTAATTTGCAACTCATTTGGGATGGTCGTCCGTAGTTAATGAAAAAGAATGAGTAAGGCTTTGTTTCGTCAAAGTTTTCAATTAATTTTTTTTGTAGTTTTTCTTCAAGGTTGATGATTTTCATGGTGGTTTTTTTCCTTTCTAAGTTTAATTATTGACATTAATTGGTGAATATTATATAATGCAATATATGAGAAACGCTTTATAAGCATTTGAGGAAACAGTATCTTCATCGATGGAAAACCCTGACTTTTGTCGGGGTTTTCTTGGTTTTTGTGTTCTTTTCTAATTATCAGAAGAGCACTAATGCCATATCGTATGGGATGTCGTCCCACGAATCAAAAAGAACCATTTTGTATGGTTTTGTTGCCTCAATTTCTTCGATTGTCTTTTCTTGATGATAAGTGAAGTTTGGTTCTTCGTCTTTGCTGTAAAACAATATAGCGTATAATCGCTTAGAGATCTTGGTATGGTTAGATCGTCTGTAGCTTCGGAGCCGCCTGTATAGACGCGATCGTTGTTTTCTTTAAAGGTGACGTCGGCTTGTTTGTTATTTTGATAGACAACGTGGACGTTGTCTTTTGTTCTGCTATATTCGGGGATGATTGTTAGATTCATGACGCCTGCAACAACAGCAAGAAAGCTATAGCCGAGCGCACATGTAAGCCTTCGTCGTCGATCCATGTGTCCGCATCAGCGTTGCGATCACGTAAAAATCTCTCTAAATTGTTCATGCTTAGTCTCCTTTTTGAAAATATTCAAAAGAAAAAACGGACAGAGCTTGGCTCTGTCGCTATGTCAAAGTTGTCTTGCCAGATTCGTCAGAATCTGCTATAATAGAACGTGATTAAGAAAAAACTAGAAGGAACAACGATATATGAAATCTAAAAAGATATCTATTTTGATGCTCGGTTTACTCATGTCACCGATGCTTCTTCAGAGTGTCTCGTCAGCGAAAGCTGATGACGAACCCTCTATCGTACACACTCAAAAGAATACTGTGTCGAGTCTCGTAGAAGAAGGGCAATATTTCGGTCCGACACCGGCACGTAAGAAGTCGTCTAAGAACATTTTGGATGACCTCCCTAAAGACAATCCGTTCAAGTACGTCCACGGTGACGGAACCGATCTTCGTCAAATGGCACCGGATGCGTACGGGCGCGCGGCAACTGTACAGTTGTATATGCGACACGCGAACGGACAATATACAGTGGGTACTGGGGCGTTCGTCGGTAACCGCACGATTTTGACTGTTGCTCATAATTTCTTGAAAGCAAATCTTGATAATACCACTAACGACATTACTGACGTGTGGTTTGTTGTAGGATCCAACTCGGCTTATAAATTCGAGGGTCCAGCTGGTAATTATAGACTCTTGCCAACTAGCGGGACAATGTATCATGTCGATAAAAGTCAGTTAAGATTCTTCAATCAACAAAATTATTCAAGTAATATTTCGGATCGTAACGATAAGGCTTTGTGGGAGAATGACGTGGCCGCGATTCAGATTAAGGATCCTTTCCCAATTCTGGCTAAGAAGCAAGGGCTTAAAAACGATGAAGTGCTTCGTATCGCTCCACTTGATGAACTCTTGGAATTCAATCGTTCGCCAGTAAATACTCGGAACGTGGTGATTAATGGATATCCTGGCAATTATAAGCCCGGGACGAAAGAAGCCGGAACTCTTAAAAACGCCATTATTGGTGGATTCCAGTATCGTGCGTCTTCGGTTATCTTTAATAAGCCCCCGTACATTTCTAAGGGCGCGGATCTCGATTCAGGGTCACTGTTCGAGTTTAAAAATACAGCTGTCGGTGGTATGAGTGGTTCCTCTGTGCTTGATGAAAAAGGAAATGTCGTAGGAACTTATAATTTTTCAACACCTGGATCAACACCAGATGGTTTGGCAGGAGGTGTTCTTTTCTCTAAAGCGCATCACACATGGCTTACTAATCTCGTAAAAGAAAATACTGCGACGGGTTGGTATGACTTAGATGGTACGCGTTATTATCTTGGAGAAGACGGTAATATTGTTAAGAATAAGACACTCGTGATTGATGGTCATATTTGGAGCTTCGATGGCGAGGGTCGTCCGACTGATAAGGGTGAGTATTTCGAAACAAAAGTTTTCGTGAAACGTGTTGATGAGTCAGGTAAAGAAATTGAAGCTCGTCAAGAAGTTGGTAAAGCGACTACTCTTCAAGATTTCGAATGGAGTGGTGCGACTAAGTATGTCGAACGGGATGCAGCCTTTAAAGAAGCATGGCTCTTGAAGACCGTTAATGGTTCGACAGATAGAAAAGCAACGATTAAGGCTGAGAAAGGAAAACCTGAAGTTGAAATCGTTGAAGTATATCAATCACGATGGGTTCCATTGCGTCGTACGTCTCTGACGAAAGCGATTGAAGAAGTTAAAGCTCATGCGAAAGATCGTGAATCGAAACTTCCGACTAAAGGTTTTGAAGCGTATGCTCCGGCTGAATTGGCTGGTAAGTTGAATACTGCTCAAAACAACTATAACAAAGCCTTAACTGATGCTGAGAATTTAGCAAAAGCGACTGATAAAGATGATCAGACTGCGAAACGTACTCAAAAAGTGATCGATGACGTGGAAAAAGCTCTTCGTGATAGTGATAAAGCTTTTGAACCGTTACTTGCTGAATACACAAAAGCGAAACGTGATGAGCGTATTTCAGCGGTAGCTGTATTGGATGTCGCGGCTCAGTATTTGGAAGATCATAAGTCTGAAAATACGAAATCTGTAAAACCTGAAACTCTAAAACAATATGATAATGCTAAAGATGCTCTTCAAAAAGCGATTGCGTCGCAGACTCAATTCTTAGCGTCTAATAAGTCGAATGATTTGTTTAAAACGCTCGATTTGAAGAATGGATCTGATGCAATTACGAAAGCACAAGCTGATTTAGAAGCGGCTGTTGCGAAAGTGACTAGCGAAAACGGTATGCTCGATACGTCAACGTTGACTAAGTCGATTGCTGATTTGGATATGTCATTAGATAAAGTCTTTAAAGGTTCCTTTACAGCGGAATCGTTAAAAGGTTTTGATGTCGTAAAACAAGCGGGTACTGATCGTGTGAAAGAAGCTCGTGAATTACTTTCGACAGGATTGACGAAAGATGATCAAGCTAAAGTGGATGATATGTTGAAACGGATAGCTCAAGCGAAAGATGATTACTTGAAAGCAATCGATAAGTTTGTTCCAAGTGAGCACAATCGAGTTGAGGATCCGAAAAACCCATCAGGCTCTACAGAACCTCGTAAAGTCGTTCCAGCTGTTGTTGTGAAAGAAAAACCAGTGACTCCTGCGAAACCAGTCGAAACAAAACCTTCAGAACCCGTGAAACCGTCTGAGCCATCTAAACCGGTTGAGACGAAGCCATCGGCTCCGGTAACGACAGAAGAGCCATCGGAACCGGTAACGCCAACGAAACCAGTGGAAACGAAGCCTTCTGAGCCTGTAACGCCAGCGAAGCCCGTTGAAGAGCTACCGAAGCCTGTAACGCCTACGATTCCGACGAAACCAGTTGAAACGAAGCCGTCTGATCCGATTACTACAGAAGAGCCGACGAAACCTGTGACTCCGTCTAATCCTGTTGAGACGAAACCTTCTGATCCGAAAGATTCAGAGAAACCTAAAGAAACGAAACCTTCTGATCCGAAAGATTCAGAGAAACCTAAAGAAACGAAACCTTCTGATCCGAAAGATTCAGAGAAACCTAAAGAAACGAAACCTTCTGATCCGAAAGATTCAGAGAAACCTAAAGAAACGAAACCTTCTGATCCGAAAGATTCAGAGAAACCTAAAGAAACGAAACCTTCTG
>ERZ772974.91-NODE-91-length-68237-cov-5.463832_pt1 | contig 68237 bp, 68 predicted proteins | sample MGYA00580671_ERZ772974 | MGnify/ENA primary metagenome ERZ772974 (study PRJEB29015, sample SAMEA2738065) | human oral metagenome | biome: human oral; feature: human-associated habitat; material: saliva | place: China | collected 2218 ... | reverse complement strand
CTCTTTAAACCAAAACTCATCTTTTTGCACGCTAAAGCCAACAAGAGCAGGGGCAGGCATTGATAGCTCAAGTCCAAATTCGCTAGCTACCTTGTAGCCAATATCACTTGCACCAAGGGCTTTGTAGCTTAGTCCGCCACTTGCGATGACTAAATTTTTGGCTCTAAATTTCTCATCTTTTGTCAAAATTTCAAAAATTTCATCTACTTTTTTAGCGCCAAGAACCTCTTTGTTATAAAAAATATCTGCATTTTGCCTTGTTAAAAGCAGGCTCAAAACGCTCTTTGCACCGCTATCACAGAAAAATTGATTTTGCTTTTGCTCGCTAAATTTAAGCTCACTAAAAAATTTCAAAACCTGATCAGGGCTTAGTGGCTTTAAAATTTGCTCTATAAATTTTTGCTCGCCAAGGTAGTTTTTAGCGCTTAAAAAGCGGTTTGTGATGTTGCACCTGCCACCACCGCTTGCCAAGATCTTTTTGCCAGCGCTGCTGTTTTTCTCTAAAATGGCAACCTTTTTGCCCTTTAAATTTGCCCCTAAAAAGAGCCCGCTAGCGCCAGCACCAACGATGATGACGTCGTAGATCAAAACTTCAAGCTCTCTTTTAAGGCCGCCTCGCTTGTTAGGCGAGAGTCAAATTTGATCACTTGATTTTTCTCATTTTTGTAATAATCCACCACGCCTTTTTGGCTATTTAGAAGCTCTAAATTTAAGCTCGCTTCTGGGCTTAGGTAGATGTTTTTAAAGATTCTTGGATCGCTCAAGCTAAATAGCAAAACAAGCCAGATGACGCAAAGCACCACGCAGACGATGGCAAGCACTTTAAAGTCAAAGGCGTGCATGATGTATCCGCCAAACGCGCCCCCAACGAAGCTTCCAAAGTAGCCAAATGAGTTAAAGATGCCAAGAGCGGTGCCTTTTTGTGAGGATTTTACAAATTTCGTCGCGGTTGATTGCATGATTGGCTCGTGAAGGTTAAAACCTATAAAAAATATCGCGATGCCAAGCACAAAGATAAATTTCGTAAAGCTAAAGGCAAAAATGGCGTAGGTTAGGGCAAAAAGCAGCGTGCCAGTTATCAAGATGACCTTGCTAAGCCCCTTGCCATCGCCCAAAGCGCCAGCTAACCCCATAGCCAAAAAGCCAAGCACAGCGCCAAGTGTATAGACCTTATAAAGCTCGCCACTCTCGTAGCCATACTCTTTTACTAAAACGATAGGGATCACCAAAAATGCGATGCTTGTGAGCATCTTTTGCATGAAAGAGGTGAAATTTATGATCATGTAGTCTTTTTGCAAAAAGAGCTTGCCAAATGGCACCTTCTGGGCCTTTGCGCTCACTTTTATCTCTTTTGGCACGACGGTGTAGAGTAGCACGACGCAAAGCAAGCTAAGAGCGGCGCTTAGATAAAAGAGGCTTGAAAGCCCGTAGTCTTTGGCAAGAAGCGGTCCAAGCACCATAGAAAGCGTGAAGCTAAGCCCTATAAAAGCACCCATTATCGCCATGGCTTTTGAGCGGTTTTCCTCAGCCACAAAGTCGCTTATCATCGCCGTTGCCACGGCTCCCACAGCTCCCACACCTTGTAAAAATCTACCAAAAAGCATCGTGTAAATTTCACTTGCCAGCGCGCAGACGATAGAGCCTGCCACAAAGATCAAAAGACCGATGGTTAGGGCTTTTTTGCGGCCGATCTTGTCTGAAAGAGCGCCAAAAGGCACTTGAAATATCATCTGTGAGATCGCATAGACGCCTACTATTAGCCCAACTAAAAACTCATTTGCGCCGCTTAAATTTAGCGCATAGAGGCTAAGAACTGGCAGGACTATAAAAAGTCCAAAAAATCTGCTAGCTACGATAAAAGATAGTGGCAAAACGCTTTTTAACATAAATTTTCCCTTATTTTTAAAAGGACTAAGTTTATCATTTTAACACTAATTTAAATTTAAAAATTTTAATCTACTTTTTTGTAAAATACGCCCAAAAATCAAGGAGTTTTGCGATGAAAATCGTGCTTGCAACATCAAATTTAGACAAAGTAAAAGAGATAAAAGAGTTTTTAAAAGGCTATGAAATTTACGCACTAAGCGAGGTTGTAAAGCCATTTGAGATCGTTGAAGATGGTAGCACTTTTCAGCAAAATGCGCTCATAAAGTCAAGAGCCGTCTTTGCAAAGCTTAAAGAGCAGGGGCTTGATAGTGAGTTTATCGCGCTTAGCGATGATAGTGGCATTAGCGTGGACGCACTTGGTGGCGAGCCAGGTATCTACTCTGCGCGCTACTTTGACCTTAATGAAAATGGCAAAGTGTGCGGCAAAAACGCAAATGACGCAAACAATAGAGCAAAGCTAATTAGCAAGCTAAAGGTGCTAAATTTAAAGAGCTCTCCAGCTCACTACACCGCCTGTATCGCTATTAGCTCAAAATTTGGCGACTTCACGACGCATGGCTTTATGTATGGCGAAGCGATTAACCAGGAGCGCGGCACAAACGGCTTTGGCTACGACGCACTCTTTATCCCAGATGGCTTTACAAAGACGCTTGGCGAGCTAGATAACGAGACAAAGCTTAAAATTTCTCACCGCTCAAAGGGGCTAGAGCTTGCAAATTTCGTCTTAAAGAGCCTAAAGAAAAACTTTAGTTAAGCTCCTTTAGTCCTTTGCTGGCTCGCTCTAAAAGACCCAGCACGCGCGGGTTTTGCTCTTTGCCTTTTAAAATTTCAAGCACTTTTTTGTAGTTTTTGGCAGCTTCGTCCTTTTGCTCAAGCTTTGCTAGGTCGTTAGCAAGCTCTACTAAAAGCTCCGAGCGCACAAGCTCGTTGCCACTTAGCTCTGGCGTGATATCAAGTAAATTTAGCGCTAAAAAGTGGTTTTCATGGGCTTTGTCAAAGTCGTTTTTTAGGTAGTAGGTGTTTGCGATGCCTTTTATGCAGATGAGCTCGTCGTGCATCGGGGTATCTGGCGCATCGTCATAAATTTTTAGAGCATCTTGAAAACTAGTAAGCGCCTCGTCATATTTGCCTAGTGCTTTTTGTGCCGCACCCAAACTGTGATAAGAGCGCGCTAGCAGAAGTTTGTCGCTCCCCTTTGCCACGAGCTCAAGCGCTCTTTGTGAGAGCTCAAGCGCTTTTTGTGGCTCTTTATTTACCAGGCAGATGCTGGCACCATTTATGAGCGAAGTGATCGCCTGATCGGTATCGCCAGCCTTTAGGCATGCCTGGGTCGCTTGCTCGGCTAAATTTATGGCTCTCTCCAAATTTCTATCACTTTTATAAAACTCATTTACGCTCTCTTGCACCAGCTCGTCACAGTTACTTGCAAAGAGGCAAATAGGCGCTAAAAATGGCAAAATTTTCTTCATCTTTTTACCTTTAAGATTTGGCTCATTTTACCTTTTGAAGCTAGAAATTTATATTAACTTTGCTAAAATCACTAAAATTTTAAGGAGCCAAAAATGTCAAATATCTTAATCATCGGAGCAGGTGGCGTTAGCCAAGTCGCAACCGTAAAATGTGCGATGAACTCGGACGTTTTTACAAATATCACCCTAGCAAGCCGCACAAAAAGCAAGTGCGACGCGATCGCTAAATTTATAAAAGATCGCCTTGGCGTGCAGATAAACACCGCACAAATCGACGCTGACGACACAGCGGCCGTAGTGGAGCTCATTAAGCAAACAAAGGCTGACTTGCTACTAAATGTCGCGCTACCGTATCAAGACCTAACCCTTATGGACGCTTGCGTAAAGGCTGGCATACCTTACATCGACACCGCAAACTACGAGCACCCAGACACCGCAAAATTTGAGTATAAGCTTCAGTGGGCGAAGGATGGTGACTTCAAAAACGCTGGCACCATGGCGCTTCTTGGCTCTGGCTTTGACCCGGGCGTGACAAACGTATTTTGCGCCTATGCACAGCAAAATTTATTTGACGAGATCCACGAGATCGACATCCTAGACTGCAACGCTGGCGATCACGGATATCCATTTGCGACAAATTTCAACCCAGAGATAAATTTACGTGAAGTTAGCGCAAATGGCCGCTACTGGGAGGCTGGCAAGTGGATCGAGACAAAGCCGATGGAGATAATGTTTAAGTGGGACTACCCAAAAGTAGGCGTCAAAGATAGCTATCTGCTCTATCACGAGGAGCTAGAAAGCTTAGTAAAAAACATCAAAGGACTAAAGAGAATTCGCTTTTTTATGACTTTTGGACAAAGTTACCTAACTCACATGAAATGCCTAGAAAACGTGGGAATGCTCCGCATCGACGAGGTCGAGCATAACGGCATGAAAATCGTGCCGATCCAGTTTTTAAAGACGCTTCTACCTGACCCTGCAAGCCTTGGCCCTCGCACAAAAGGCAAAACAAACATCGGCTGCGTGATACGTGGTCTAAAAGATGGCAAAGAGCGCCAAGTCTATATCTACAACGTCTGCGACCACGAGGCTTGCTACGCCGAGACAGGCGCGCAGGCTGTTAGCTACACCACAGGCGTGCCAGCGATGATAGGCTCGCTAATGGTCGCAAAAGGCATCTGGAGCGGCAAAGGCGTCTTTAACATGGAGAATTTTGACGCAAAACCTTTCATGGATGAGCTAAATAAGCAGGGGTTGCCGTGGGAGGTAATAAAAATGAAACCAGGCGAAAGATACGAAGTTTAAAATTTAGACTTATTAGGCTTGTCTTTTTCTACTTATACTTCGTTGAAATTCGATTTTTAATGCTCACGTATCGCATATACGCTCCGCTTATAAATCGAATTTCACCTCGTCTAAGCGAAAAACACTTCGCGCCTGAGTTCTATTAAATTTTATTTTGTTTGATCATTACCAGATTGGCAGCTCTTGCCTCAAAATTTAAAACCATCTCGTCTAGATAAAAGTCACTTCGCATAATTTTTGCCTTTAAATTTAAACCTCTTCGCCAAACAAAACCTTGATAAATTTACCTCACGCCACCAAAGCAAATTTTCTAAATTTACGCCCAAAGTTCGTTTATAACGCTTGTTGCTGCCAATTTGTAAATTTATGTTATATTCACGAAATCTTAGCCACAGCTAAAAAAGGGGAAATCTTGCAATCAACAAAAACATCTATCTGGTTTTTAGTCATCCTAAGCGGTCTAATGGCCTGCACCTCGCTATCAACGGATGTCTATCTGCCTGCCATGCCTACGATGGAGCGACAGCTTCATGGCGATGCGGAGCTAACGATCACTGGCTTTTTGATCGGTTTTGCCATCGCGCAACTCGTTTGGGGGCCCATTAGCGACAGGATAGGGCGAAAACTCCCGCTATTTATCGGTATGGCGTTCTTTGTCGTTGGCTCCATCGGATGTGCCATGTCACAAAGCATGAGCGAAGTGATAATCTGGCGTATCTTTCAAGCTACAGGCGCGTGCGTGGGACCTATGCTTAGCCGTGCGATGATCAGCGATGTTTTTGAAAATAGCGAAGCTGCAAAGATGCTTTCAAACTTAGTCATCATCATGGCTGCAGCTCCTATCATAGGACCGCTGCTTGGTGGCGCATTACTAGAGATTGGCACTTGGCACTGGATATTTTGGCTAATGGCAGCTGCAAGTGCTTTTTTGTTTATCCTTATCTTCTTCTTGCCAGAGACGTTGCCACAGCAGAAGCGCTCAAAAGAGCCGATGATAAACTCGTTTAAGAGCTATTTTGTGCTTATAAAAGATGCCAAATTTATGAAATACACTCTAAGTGTAACTTTCTTTTACATCGCAGCATACGCCTTTATCACGGGATCGTCATTTGTTTATATAGATTATTTTGGCATACCGAGCAAGTACTATGGCTTTTTGTTTGGCGTAAATATACTTGGTGTGGCGGCGCTTAGTTTTTTAAACAAGAGCTTGGTCAATAAATTTAGCCTAAATTCGCTTCTTATCACCTCAAGCACAGTCGCTTTTGTCGCTGCGGCTTTGCTTTTAGCGCTTACATTTTTTGGTATCACTGGAGTTTGGGGCGTTATCATACCTATGTTTTTCGTCTTTAGTATGAACGGTATCATCGCCTCTTGCTCGAACGCAGCCGCTCTTAATCAAGTCCCTCAAGAGATAAAAGGCAGAGCAAATGCTCTCATTGGCTCACTGCAATATGGAAGCGGTATCGTCTCATCAGCCATGCTAGCACTCTTTGCGACCACGACGCCACTTATCATGTCAGCCATCATCTTTGTCTTTATATTTTTGTGCTGGCTTGCTGCCTATCTAAACAAATAAACTCTCAAAAGGGCTTAAATGCCCTTTAAATTTAAAGCTATTTCACCTATAATAAAGCCAAAATTTAAAAGGAAATTTCGGTGCTAACGATAGAAAATTTATACATTTTAGTGGCAGCTCTTGCGCTTGTTTGCGTGGTGTTGGCAGCTTTTTTGATAAATGCAAAGATGCAAAATGCAAAACAAAGAGAAGCTTTAGAAAATTTACAAGATGAGCTAAAAGATAGCGAGCGGCTAAATATCGAGCAAAGAGCAAAGCTTGAAGCAAGTAGCGACAAGATAGATGAGCTAGCTAAAAATTTAGACGAGTATAAAATTTCGCTCAGACAAAAAGACGAAAAAGAGGACGAGCTAGAGCGTGAGCTAAGGCGCTTAAACGAGGAGCTTGGCAGCCAGACAAAGATGGCTGAGATGGCAAAGACGCTATCTTTAAATTTACAAAACGAGCTTGGCGCAAAAGAGGATGAGCTAAGAAGATCAAACGAGAGTGAAAACGAGCTAAAACGCGCTATCGTCGCACTAAAAAGCGAGATCGAAGCCAAAGAAAACATCCTAAGATCGCAAGAAGAGAATTTAAAAAAGGTAAAAAACGAGCTAAATTTAGAGTTTGCAAACCTTGCAAATAAGATATTTGAAGAAAAAAGTGCAAATTTCTCAAAAAACAGCAAAGAGTCGCTTGAGCTCTTGCTAACGCCACTTGGGGAGAAGATAACAAGCTTTGAAAAGAGGGTAAATGACGCCCACAGCGACTCGCAAAAGAGCGCAGGCGAGCTTAGCGCGCAGCTAAAAGAGGTGGTCGAGCTTGGCAAAAATATGTCAAAAGAGGCAAACTCGCTAAGCACGGCGCTAAAAGGCAGCAACAAGGTCCTTGGCAACTGGGGCGAGATGCAGCTTGAGCGCACACTGGAGGCTGCTGGGCTAGAAAAGGGCACGCACTACACAACGCAAGAGAGTTTTGACGTGAGCGGCAAGAAGCTCATACCTGACTTTGTCATAAATTTCCCAGACGACAAACAGATGATAATAGACAGCAAAGTCTCACTCCATGCTTACGAAAAGGCGGTCGCGGCGGTTGACCCAGCGCAGAGCAAGCTAGCTCTTGGCGAGCACATCGCTTCTATAAAAAAACACATCGATGAGCTAGCTAAAAAAGACTACTCATCGCTTGTGAAAAGCCCTGATTTTGTGCTGATGTTTGTGCCAGTTGAGCCGGCATTTTTGGAGGCTTTGAAATTTGATCCAAATTTATTTAACTACGGCTATGAGAAAAAAGTGGTGCTAGTCTCGCACACGACGCTCATGCCGCTACTTCGTGTGGTGGCAAATTTATGGCGCATGGAGCATGGCAACAAAGAGGCAAAAGAGATATTAAAGAGTGCAAATGAAATTTATGAGAAATTTTGCACCGTCGCCGAGAAGCTAAATAGGCTTGGAAACTCCGTGAGATCGGTAAATGATAACTTTAATGAGGTCGTTAAAAGCGTGAGCGGTCAAGGTGGGCTTGATAGCAGGCTGGAGAAATTTAAAAAGATCGCTATAAATCCCAAAGATACGCAGGTAAAAGAGCTTGAAGCAAGACCTAGAGAGATATCAATAACTAACATTAACATAAAAAATGATCAAGGGTAAAACTTATAGTTACTATTAATTTTGTATCTATATTAATTTTATTAGAGTACTTATGGCATGAAAATGTGTTGATGCCTATGTTTAAAATTTAACTAAACTATCAAAGCTTTTTACTTTCAAAATAGTAGCTAACTTTGGCGTGCATGATCTAAAGTATTTTGAGCTAAAAGCTAAGATCTTTGACCTTATAAACGGCGAAGATAACGAGGCTCGATACGCTATTTAATAAATTTTAAATATATTTTTAAATTTTAAGCTAGTATTAACTTTAGCGTGAAATTTATGTTATAAAGATTTACTACAATTACACACAAAGCAAATCATTTTTGTTATTCCTTTTACTGATTTAAGCCTTGGCTAAACCAAGGCTTTTTCTAAATTTTATAAGCTTTATGAGTAGAGTTTATAAAATTTATCTAAAGGAGATGTTATGAAAAAGACTTTGAGTTGTGTTGCACTAGCCTCTGTGCTTTGCTCGAGCGCTTTTGCGATAGGCGGTCCAAGCGGGGCTAAACTTGACTACGCTATCACTGGGCAGATCGGCGAAGTAGTGGTAAATCCATACGACACAGCGCCACTTACAGCAGTCATCAAAAATGGCGGCTACACACTAAGCAACGCTAAGGTCACTATCGTGCCAAAGCAAGGCGGTCAGGTGATAAGCTACAAAGTGGCTGACAAGCATCTTCGCACACATGGCGGCATCCCAGTTTTTGGCATGTATCCTGACTATCAAAACACCGTTGAGGTCGAGTACGACAAGAGCTACAAGGGCAAGACCGAGCATATAAAAGAGAGCTATAAAATTTACGCCCCAGCTATCTACCTAGAGAGTGCTGGCACGCCAAATCAAAAGGGCGCGCTATTTGATAAGATCGAGGTTACTAAGCCAGCAAGCGCTAAATTTGCAAACCGCCTCTACTATGTAAATAACTTTGTAAATAAAACAGGCAAGGGCACAAAAGTCGTTTGGAACAACCCAGCCGGCGGTGCGATCGAGTGGAACTACAGCCCAAATAACTTCATCCTTGATACAAAAGGCGAGGTTAGATGGTATCTTGAGCCAAGTAAAATTTACGATCTTAAACAGCCATTTCACGCTGGCGTTATGATGGGCTTTAAGCAAAATGACGACGGCGCGATGACTTGGGGTTACGGCCAAAGATATGCAAAATACGACATCATGGGTAGAGAAATTTTCAACCGCGAGCTACCAGCTAGCTACAACGACTTCTCTCACTCAATGGACGTAGCACAAAACGGACACTACTTCTTGCGCGTGGCAAATGCCGACTACAAAAGGGCTGATGGCAAAAACGTAAGAACAGTGCGCGACGTGATCGTTGAGCTTGACCGCGACGGCAACGTAGTTGATGACTTTAGACTATATGAAATTCTCGATCCTTACCGCGACATCGTGCTAAAAACGCTTGATCAAGGCGCAGTTTGCTTAAATATAGACGCTAAAAAAGCAGGCCATACTGCAAGCTCTGATGAGCTTCAGTCTATGGATACGCATGATAAATGGGGTGATATCGTAGGAGCAGGTCCAGGACGCAACTGGGCGCACGTAAATAGCGTGGATTACGACCCAAGCGACGATAGCATCATCATCTCAAGCCGCCACCAAGACGCAGTTATCAAGATCGGCCGTGACAAACAAGTAAAATGGATCATGGGCGCTCACAAGGGCTGGAGCGATAAATTTAAAGATAAGCTTCTTCAGCCAGTTGATAGCAAGGGCAATAAGATCGTCTGCGAAGATGAGTACTCAAAATGCCCAGGATACGAGAGCGACAAAGGTGGCTTTGACTGGCAATGGACGCAGCACACAGCATTTAGGATAGATAGCAAGTCTAAAAAAGGCGAAATTTACCTAAGTGTATTTGACAACGGCGACACAAGGGGCATGGAGCAACCAGCCATCGCTGGCATGAAGTACTCTCGTGCAGTCGTTTATAAGATCGATGAGAACAAAAAGACCGTTGAGCAGATCTGGGAGTACGGCAAAGAGCGCGGTAAAGAGTGGTATAGCTCGGTTACTAGCCTTACGCAGTATCAAGATGACCTTGATAGCGTGATGGTCTATTCAGCTGTTGCTGGCATGCAGTTTGACATCGCAAAAGGTCGCCCAGTAGGACTTCCTAGCCCACACATCGATGAGTTTGAGTGGGGCGCAAAAGAGCCTAGCATCGAGATAAAGATGACAAATGCTATGGGCTATCAGGCGTTTCCATTTAGCTTGCAAAAAGCGTTTGAGAAATAAAAATTTTCCTCCTTTGCTTCGGCAAGGGAGGGCTTTTAGTTTTGTGTGATCTTAAAATTTATTTGCTATTTTGCTCTTTTAAAATAACCTTTGCATTTTTCTCTTTTTTACAAAATTCCAGAAATTCTCTCCCATTTTTTGTATCGTCATTTAGTCCGATGCAGCCAAAGCCCTTCTCATCATGTGGATAAAGCGCTAAATTTAGGTTTGGAAAGATAAAAAAGCACCACTCATTTAAGGAGTATGTGTAGAGCATGAGTAGTTTAGCCAGATCTTTAACTTCATCAAATTTCAAAGCATCTATCCTAAGGCAGATGGCAGGTAGCAAAATTTCACCATCTAAACCAAGATCAAAGTGCTCATTTGGCTCTTGTAAGATGCCCAGCTTTTTAAATTTATCGTGCAAAGTTTTTACTTCAAGCGTTTCATCGCTCAAGTTAGTATCGTCGTAGTTTAAGGCGCTTATGACAAATGCTTCATTTTTAAATTTATTAAAATATCTATCAAATAGCTTTAGTGCGGTATCTACGCCAGAAGTCCAGTTTTCATCCTCTATCTCAAAAAAGCCTATCCAGTTTTTAGAGTGGCTAAAGGAGTTAAAATTTATATCGCTAAGCTTTAGGACCTTATTTATCAAGCTTGATGATTTTTCCATTTTGATTTTAAACGATGTAGTCTTGCAAGCCTTATAAACTAAGAGCCTCTCGCATAGAAATTTCTATCTTTTTCTCATCAAGGCTGCCATTATAAAATAAATTTAACGCTAAAACCGCTTGATACAAGAGCATATCAGCTCCGTCTTTGCATGCTAAATTTTGCCTTTTTGCCTCTTTTAAAAATGGCGTTTGCTTGCCGTAAATAACATCAAATGCAAATTTAGCGCTTTTTAAAATGCCATCTAAAATCTCTTTTGGTGCTGGCAAAAGGTCATCTTTTAGCCCTGCTGAGGTCGAATTTACCACTAGATCAAATTTATGCTCTTTATAATCATCCCAGCTAAAGCACTCATAGTGATCTTTAAATTTATCAAGTCTTGCCTTGCTTCTATTTAGTATGCAAACATCTATGTTTTGTGATTTAAGTGCGTAGGCTAGGGCGTTTGCTGTGCCTCCAGCTCCAAGGATGATGGCGCTTTTTGCCTCTTTGAAATTTGATATCGCTTTTAAAAAGCCAGGTGCGTCAGTGTTGTAGGCATAAATTTTCTCATTTTTTAGCACCAAGGTGTTTGCAGAGCCTATTTTACGTGCTGCCTCTGAGGCGTCGTCGGCTAAATTTAGAGCAAATTCTTTATGCGGGAGTGTGACATTTGCGCCGTTTAGTTTTAGGGATTTAAATTTATTGATTAGCTCATTGCCATCTTTTAGCAAAACCCTAGTATATAGGGCATCAAGAGCTAGATCGGCAATGGCTTTGTTGTGTAGTCTTGGAGATACCGAGTGAGCTATCGGATCTCCAAAAACTGCGAAGGTTTTCATTTTGCCCTAAAGACAAAAGCGTCTTTATTGACATCTTTTCTTATGTCATTTACAGCTTTTTGTAGCCCTTTTTCATCAAATGGACCAACTAAAATTTTAGTTAGCTCGCCAGCTTTTATAGTTTTGTAGCTATAGCCTTTGGTTGCTATTTTTTTCATGTAGTCGGCATTTGGGTTAAATTTACTAGTTGCAAATACTTGAACGTAAGAGCCTTTTGCGATGCTCTCAGCTTTTGCTGGAGTTTCAGCCTTTTTCTCTACTTTTTCTGCTTTTGCAGTAGTTTCAGCCTTTTTCTCTACCTTTGTTTCAGGTTTTTTCTCAGCTTTAGTTTCAGCTTTCTTCTCAGCTTTTGCCTCAGTTTTGGCTGGCTTTGCTTCAGTTTTTTTCTCAGCTTTAGCTTCGCTTTTTGTTTCAGCTTTTTTAGCTGGAGCCTCTACCTTTGTCTCAGCTTTTTTAGCCGCTTCAGTTGGATGCTCGACAGCTTTTACCACCTCTTTTGGCTCTTCAGTTTTAGGAGCTGATTTTGCACCTTCTTTATCTTTTAGCTTTTTGATCATATCTTCAAAATCATCTTGTTGCTTGTTTTCAGGCACGATAGGCACTTGCTCGAAAAGCTGAGTATCGCCTTTTTTAACATCTGAATTTGTATCTTGTGCAGGCACCTGAGTATCGACTGGCTGCTCTGCTGGCACTGGAGGCAAAACTAGTCTTGAGTCAGCTTCATTTTGAGATTGTGCAGAATCATTTGAATTAACTAATTTCATAGCGACTATAATAATCAAAAAAAGTATAACTAAAGCTGCTATAAACATAAGAAGTTTCTTTAGTTTTGCGCCCTTTGCCTCATCATCCTTTTCTAAAAGTATATCTTTTAACTCTTCGTTTTCCATTATTTCTCCTTACATATATTTTGACCAGCTAGCACCACGCTCTTTTTGATAGAGCTTATATGGCAGAGTTAGAATATTAAACTCTCTTGGCATATCTTGATTAGGAAACATTCTCCACTCTTTGGCTAATTTTTGTGAGAGCTTTGCGTTTAGCATATTTGCAAGCGTGCAAGCTTCATTTAGCGTAGTGTGACCTTTATGCACATAAAGGTGCAAATGCCCTGGCGTCTTGGTCTCGTAGGCTGTGAAATTTATAAAGCCTTCTTCTCTTAAAAGAAGCTGAGCTCTATGCCAAAACCTATCCGGGGTTCTACCGTTGTAGTCAAAAACTATATTTTCGACCTTATCACTTGCATTAATTAGCGAGTGGGCGATTATAGCTTTGCCCTCCTCATGCTCTTTCATGACACTATAAGTTAGTGGTTCGTTGATCTTTTCAAATTTATCAAAGAAAATTTTGCCCTTGTACTCTATCTTATTGACGATCGTGTCACGTTTGATGTAGTAGTGGGTCGTTATTATCTTTATAAGAGATATATCAATACTTTGCATCAAAATGTCGCTTTATCGTAGATTATAAATTTATGAGCAAGATCAACTAGTTCGGCTTTTATCTTCTCTTGCAAAGAGGTGTTGTTGATGTCGCTTAGAACGTCGGCGATCTTGTTTGCTATTAGTTCAAACTCAGCCTCTTTCATACAACGAGCTGTAAGAGCTGGGCTGCCTACACGTATGCCGCTTGTGATAAACGGACTTCTTGTCTCGCCTGGGACCGTGTTTTTATTTACAGTTATGCCAGCATTTCCAAGAGCGATGTCCGCGTCTTTTCCGCTAAATTCGCGGTTTAGGAAGCTCATTAATATCAGGTGGTTATCAGTACCGCCACTTACTAGTTCAAAGCCTCTGCTTATTAGTACTTCGCCAAGTTTTTTAGCGTTTGCTTTTACTTGTTTAGCGTAAATTTTCCACTCAGGGCTAAGGTTGTGCTTAAAGCCAACTGCCTTTGCAGCGATGACATGAACTAGTGGGCCGCCTTGGATGCCTGGGAAGATAGAAGAGTTTATCTTTTTAGCGTACTCTTCGTTGTTTGTCATGATGATGCCACCTCTTGGGCCTCTTAGAGTTTTATGCGTAGTTGAGCTTACGACGTCGCAGTGTGGGAAAGGATTTTGATGCTCACCGGCTACTACAAGACCAGCGATGTGGGCAACGTCTGCAAAGAGTATCGCGCCAACAGCGTCAGCTATCTCTCTAAATTTCTTAAACTCAATCTCTCTTGTGTATGCGCTTGCGCCACAAACGATCATTTTTGGTTTTACTATCTTTGCGATATCCATAACTCTATCGTAGTTTATGCGACCATCAAGCTCGACGCCATAAAAAAAGCTCTCATACATCTTGCCAGAGCTGCTTACCTTTGCGCCGTGAGTTAGGTGTCCGCCGTGACTTAGATCCATACCTAAAATTTTATCGCCTGGATTAAGCAAAGCACCATAAACACCTTGGTTTGCCTGAGAGCCTGAGTTTGGTTGAACGTTTGCAAATTCGCATCCAAAAAGCTCTTTACATCTATCGATCGCGATTTGCTCGATCTCATCGACAAATTCACAGCCACCATAGTATCTCTTACCAGGGTAGCCCTCAGCGTATTTGTTTGTTAGGATTGAGCCCATCACCTCCATAACATCTGGATATGTGAAGTTTTCGCTAGCGATCATCTCAAGGTGATCACACTGGCGTTTTAGCTCTAAATTTACTAGGTCGTAAATATCTTTATCGTAGCTTTGCAAACTCATTTTTCATTCTCCTTTGTCTCAGTTTTTAGTGGTCTCATCGCTGGGAAGAGAACAACGTCGCGTATTGATTTTTTATCTGTTAGAAGCATCACAAGTCTATCGATGCCTATGCCTTCGCCTGCAACTGGTGGCATGCCGTATCCTAGGGCTTTTACATAGTCTTCATCCATCTCGTGAGCCTCGTCATCGCCTGCATTTTTAGCATCGATTTGTGCTTTAAAGCGGTTGTATTGATCGATTGGATCGTTTAGCTCGTTAAAGCCATTTGCCAGCTCGCGACCAGCGATAAATAGCTCAAATCTCTCTGCCACATCAGGATTTGTGTCGCTTCTTCTTGAAAGTGGGCTTATAGAGATCGGATAGTCGATGACAAAAGTTGGGTGGATGAGCTTACTCTCCACGTAGTTGTCAAAAAGTTCAGCCTGCAAGTGGCCAAGGTCAAGCTTTTCGTTTGCTTCAAAGCTATCAGCTTTTAGTTTTGCTAAAATTTTAGCTTTATCGCTTACGATATCTTCAGCAAGTCCGCCTATCTCAACTAGGGCTTTTTTATAGCTTATGCGTTTAAATGGCTTGCTAAAATCAATCTCCATGCCATCAAAATTTATAACTTTCTCCATGCCAAGTTTTTCTAAAATGACATTAAATAGATCCTCTGTGATGCCCATTAGATCATGGTAGTTGTGGTATGCCCAGTAAAACTCTATACTTGTAAATTCAGGGTTATGAGTTAGATCCATACCCTCATTTCTGAAGTTTCTATTCATCTCATAAACAGCTTCAAAACCGCCAACTACAAGGCGTTTTAGATATAGCTCGGGAGCGATTCTTAGGTATCTCTCAACTCCAAGGGCGTTGTGAAATGTCACAAATGGTTTTGCATTTGCGCCGCCAGCTATTGGGTGAAGCATCGGAGTTTCGACCTCTAAAAAGCCCTTTTCTTCAAAAAATCTTCTAATCGTGCTTATAATCACCGAGCGCTTTTTAAAATCAGCCCTAACTTCAGGGTTCATTATCATATCAAGGTATCTTTGGCGGTATCTTGTCTCAACATCAACTAGCCCGTGGTACTTCTCTGGAAGCGGACTTATCGATTTTGTAGCCAAGCTAAGCTCATTTACGTGCATTGAAAATTCGCCAGTTCTTGTTATAAAAGCGTAGCCTCTAACATAGACGATGTCGCCTATTTCTACATATTTTTTAACGATTTTAAACCACTCTGGGTCAAGCGTCTTGTTGCTAAAGTAAATTTGTAAATTTCCATTTTCGTCTTCGATGTTTGCAAAGACCGCTTTACCAGCGTCACGGATCAGCTTTATCCTGCCTGCAAGGCCAACTAGCTGCCCCTCTGCTTTTTTCTCTTCTGTATCTTTTATATAGTTAAATTTAAGTCTAAATTTAGAGATATTCATATCTCTTCTAAGAAAATGTGGATATGGATTTATGCCTAAATTTCTAAGCTCATCTATGCTTTCTAATCTTTGAATTTCGTGTTGGTTGTCAAATATCACCTTACTTTCCCTTTATATTATTTTTTGAACATTTTTCGCAAATTCCATAAAGCTGCATCATGTGACCAGTTAGTTTAAAGCCATGCTCTTTTGCGATGCCTATCTGCCTTTTTTCTATCATAGGATCTTCAAATTCTATGATAAGGCCGCACTTTCTGCATATCATGTGGTCGTGATGTGGCTTTGTGGCAAGCTCAAATTTCTTGCCTTGTGAGCCAAAGCTGATAGATGTTACCATCTCTGATTCTTCTAGTAAATTTAGCGTTCTATAAACAGTTGCGATGCCGATATTTAGCTCAGGATAGGTCTCTTTTATAAAAAGATATAGCCTTTCTGGCGTAAAGTGTTCGTCGTTATTATAAAGCGTTTTTAGTAAAATTTCACGCTGTTTTGTATATTTTAAACCGTTGTCGCGAAGAACTCTTTTAAATTTCTCAAGCAAGGCATCATATTCTAAATTTTCTATCATTTTTCTTCCCCTTTAGTGACGTTTGTATCGGTGTTTGTGCTTGCATTTGCATCCATTGATATAAATGCATCACTCTTGTTTGTATCCTTTGGTCTTACTACCATCTCATCTAGCTCATTTTTGATGTTTTTCACATCGATATTTGTTATCCATCTACCAGTTCCAATTAGGAGCGGATAGACCTTGCTATTTGTGAAGTATGGCTCGATCATTTTATTTAGCGAAGTGCCTGACATCACGGCAACGACTGCTGAAAATGTGAGGAAAATTTTGCCACTTCCCATGACAAATCCACCAAGCCTGTCTAAAAAGCCAAGTCCGCTTACTGAGACTATCTTTGATAAAAATTTGCCAACTAGCAGACAAACTAGCCAAAAAACTAGCCAAAGTCCGATAAATGCGACAAATTGTAAAAATGAAGGATTTTCAAATTTATAGATATTTTTGCTTATGAAGCTCTCAGCTACATCTGAAAATCTACTAGCGACAACTAGGCCACCTATTAGCCCGATAAGCCCAAATGCCTCTTTTATAAGCCCGTTTATTATGCCTTTTACACCAAGTATCAGGACAAGGGCGATGACAATAATGTCAAACCAAGTTACTAAATCCATCATACAGTTCCTATTAAATTTTGAAGTTCTTGCTGGCTAGTTGAGTAGGCTAGCGCGTTTTCTTTTGTGATCAAGCCCTCTTTTAGTGCTTTCATCAGGGCTTGAGTCTGCGTGCTCATGCCAGTTTGTTGCTGATTTAGCTGCATTTGAGAGTAAATTTGATGCACTTTGTTTTCGCGTATCAAGTTTGAAATCGCCATATTATTTATCAAAATTTCATGCACAGCGCATCTTCCGCCGCCTATTTTTGGTATCAGACTTTGTGAGATGACAGCAGTTAGCGAAACGCTAAGCATATTTCTTACTTGAAGCTGCTCGCTTCCATCGAAGCTATCAACGATCCTATTTATAGTTTGTATAGCTGAGTTTGTGTGAAGAGTGCCAAAGACTAGGTGTCCAGTCTCAGCAGCTGTAATGGCCGTAGAGATCGTCTCTCTATCCCTCATCTCGCCCACAAGTATGATATCTGGGTCTTCACGAAGTGCAAATTTTAGCGCCTTTGAGTAAGAGTGTGTGTCGGTGCCGATATTTCTATGTGAAAATAGGGCTTTTTTGTTGTTATGCACAAACTCGACTGGGTCCTCAACGGTGATGATGTGCTTTCTATAATTTAAATTTATCTCATTAAGCATCGCAGCAAGCGTCGTTGATTTACCACTGCCTGTTGGTCCAGTAACTAGGATAAGGCCTTTTTCTCGTTTGATGATATATTTAAAAATTTGTGGCGCATTTAGCTCATCAAGCGAAGGTATATCGATAGGTATGATACGAAAAGCTGCGGCTAGATCGCCATTCATCGTGTAGTAGTAGTTGCCACGGAAGCGGCCGATATTTGGAAGCTCTATGGCAAAGTCAAGCTCTTTATTGTTTTCAAGTTCGCTCTTTTGGGCATCTGTGATTAAAGCGTAGCATAAATTTTCTATATCTTTGCCACTTAGCACGCCAAATTCAAGCGGCCTTAAAGTGCCATCTATCCTTATCTGAGGCTCAGACCTTGAGACTAGGTGGAGGTCACTAGCTTTATTGAAAACAACGGTTTTTAGAAGCGTTTGGATGTCACCAGAGAGATTGCTCTCTGATGCTTTGGTTTGGGCATCCGAGCTTTGCGCTCTTAGTTGTTCGATTAGATCCATAATTTTACTCTATGATCTTTGGCACGGCAAAGAAGTGTCCCTCGCGTGAAGGGGCGTGCTTTAAAATTTCATCGACAACGTCACTTAAATGTGGCTCGTCTTCTCTTAATGGAGTGCCACCTTTTATAGAGCTGACTACGGCCTCATCGCTGCTTAGATCGAGCTCGTTTAAAACATCGACAAAAGATACGATTTCACTTAATTGCTTCTTGATCTCTTCTCTTTTTTCATCATTAATTTGTAATGCTGAGAGTTTTTCTAGTTTATTTAAGAGAGTGTCGTCTATTTGCATTATTAAGCAACCTTTTAATTGATTTTGAGGCATTATATCACATTCAAGCTTTAATTTTGGGCTACTTTTAATTTAATTATGCTAAAATCTGCGAATTAAAATTTTTCAAAAGCAAGGAAAAACGTTGGCTATAAAAGAAGACTTAACCGAGATAAAAAAAGAGATCGACGCCCAGGAGCAGTTTCTTGAGAGTATGATCAAGGGAGAGCGTTTTTTTAGGAAATACAAAACTTTGCTGATCGTGCTATGCGTGGCAGCTATCGTCGCACTCATCGGATTTTACGCTAGCAAAGTTTTAAACGACAACAGAGTTGAGGAGGCAAATTTAGCCTATTCAAAGCTTATCTTAAATCCAAATGACGCAAGCGCTTTAAATGTTTTAAAGGAGAAAGAGCCAAGCTTATATGCACTTTTTTCACTTGGGCAAATGCTTGATAAAAACGATACAAAAGGCATTAGCGAGCTTGCAAATTTAAAAGTAAATCCGATCGTAAAAGATATCATCCTTTCACAAACTGGCGACGCAAACACTCAAATTTTAAGCGAATATAACGCACTTTTAAAAGGTTTTGAGCTTTTAAAACAAAATAAAATCAAAGAGGCAAATGTGGAATTTGACAAGATCGCACTTGACTCACAACTACAAACTTTAGTTAAAAATTTAAAACACTATCAGGGAATAAAATAATGAAAAAACTTACACTATTCTTGGCTTTTGCCTTGGCTTTAGTTCTAAGCGGATGCGGCACAAAAAGACAATATTTTGAGCCTGCGCAAACTTCTGGCGAGATATCTTTATCAAAAGATCTTCCTTCTTACATCAAATCAGCAAATGCAAATGGCGCAACGCTGGATAATGGCAACATCATCACGAAAAATGGGCTAAATAAAAGCATTACCTTGCCTGAAAATTTCAACTTCTTAAACGAAAACAACGGCTTTGTCATCTCAGCTAGCATAAATGGCGACCTAAACGTGACTGATCCTAGCGGCCACAGCGTTTATAGTGGTAAATTTCCAACTGCGATCGTAGCAGCCTCACTTGATCAAAACCAGCTTGCAGCTATCAGCGCATCAAACCACATCTATCTAATCGATATCAACACAGCTACTACACTAATGGAGTACAGCTCATCTGACATCGCAGCGGTTGATTCAAGAGTTGTGGCACCTTACCTTATGAGCTCACTCATCGTCTATCCAGCGCTTGATGGTAAAATTTACATCGTACAAAAAGAGACTGGTAGAATTTTACGCGACGTTGTCGTAAGCTCTGAAAATTTCTTTAACAACATCATATTTTTAGGCGTTGAGGGCGATAATCTAATCGCAGCAACAGCCAAAAAACTAATCGTCATCAATCCAAGCCAGACAGTTTATTATGACGGCGAGATCAAAGACGTGCTAGTTCATAACGATGAAATTTACATCTTTAAAAAAGATGGCACGATCGTAAGAACAGACCTCATGCTAAAAGAGCAAAACAAGGTAAATTTCAAATTTGCTATCTTCTCAGCGGCTACTATCATCAATAATAAGCTCTATGTCATCGAAAAAACAGGCTATGTTATAAAGACAAATTTAGATCTTAGCGGAGCTGAAATTTATGAGTTTAGCGACGAGATAAAAGATAAAAGCTTCATGGGCAATGGCGCATTTTACTACGATAACGAGTATGTTAGTCTAGGGCAATGAACCAAAAAATTTGGGAGCTTTTTGAAGCTAAAAAGATCTTGCTAAGGGATCTAAAAAGGCTTGAGCTTAGCGAATTTACCAAGAAACGCTCGCTTGAGGCGTTTTTTGGTGTTGATACAAAAAATTTCTACGAGATCGTTTTTTTAAGAAGTGCAAAGAGCAGGCTTTTGCTCAAAGAAGCCAGCGAGATAAATGAAATTTGCACTAAATTTGAAGAGAAATTTCAAACTAAGATCAAAAAACGAGTCATTTTCTACAACTCTCAAATTTGTTCTAAGTCCTTAAAATACTTCAAAGAACAAGGCTGGAGCTGTCATGATTTTGTGTGATATCGGCAACACCAACGCCTCTTTTTTGCAAAATGGCAAGATCACACACATAAAAGTTAGTGAATTTAAAAACTACAAGCCAGACGAAAAGGTATATTTTATCTGCGTAAATGAAGAAATTTTGCGAATGATAGATAACGACGAAATGTTTGTAAATTTGGAGCCTTACTTTGAGATAGACACGATCTATCAAGGTCTTGGAGTAGATAGAAAAGCGGGTTGTTATATGATAAATGATGGCGTTATAGTAGATGCTGGAAGTGCTATCACTGTTGATATAATGGCAAACTCACTTCATCTTGGAGGCTACATCTTGCCAGGCATCGCAACTATGTTAAATGCCTATAAAAGCATCTCGCCACGCCTTGATGTGACGCTAAATTCGCAAATAGATATCGATGCGTTGCCACAAAAGACGAGCGACGCTGTGAGCTATGGCATCATAAAGCCCATTATCACGCTCATTTCAAAGTTAGCTGGCAGCAAAAAAGTCTATTTTACTGGCGGAGATGGTGACTTTTTATCTAAATTTTTTAAAAATGCCATTTGCGACAAGATGCTGATCTTTCGTGCCATGCAAAAAATAATCGATGAGAAAAAGGATATTTTAAAATGATAACAGTAGCCTTGCCAAAGGGCAGGATCGCAGAAGATACACTTGAAATTTTTAGAAAAATTTTTGGTTCGAGCTTTATGTTTGAGGATAGAAAACTCATCCTTGAAGAGGGAAATTTTAGATTTTTAATGGTTCGCAACCAAGACATACCAACTTACGTCACCGAAGGCGCTGCAGATATCGGTGTGGTCGGCCTTGACGTACTTGAAGAGCATAAGCCAAATGTAGTGAGACTACTTGATCTACAAATAGGCAAGTGCAAGGTCTGCATCGGCATAAAAAACGAAGATGAGCTTGATTTTTCAAGGTCTGAGCTAAAGATCTCTACAAAAATGCCAAATATCACCAGAAACTACTTTGCCAAGCTTGCCGTTGGCGTCAAGATCATCAAGCTCTATGGCTCGATCGAGCTAGCACCACTTGTTGGGCTAAGCGACGCGATCGTCGATGTGGTTGAAACTGGCTCAACCATGAAGCAAAATGGACTAAAAGTGGCTGGCGACATCATGCAAAGCTCAGCTTACTTGATCGCAAATAAAAATAGTTTTATCATCAAAAAAGATGAAATTTTGGAGCTTTATCAAAAGATAAAAGATGAAATTTCAAAGTAAAATTTGAAAAAATGTAAATAGCACAAATAAAGAAAAAATGGTTAAGGTAAAACACTGTTGCTCTCAAATGAAAGAGGCAATGAAATTAAATTGTAAGATTCATAACAATATTTATGATTGCCCAGACGTGCTTATTTCGTATTATCCTAAATTTGATGAATATGGAATTATCGTTCACGATGGTGGCACAAGCAGTATTTCAATCAAATTTTGCCCTTTTTGTGGTACAAAATTACCAAAATCAAAACGAGATAAATGGTTTGACAAAATGGAAAAATTAGGAATAGATGTTGATAATGATGAAATTCCTAAAGTATATTTAAATTATGGTTGGTGGTTGAAGAAGTGATTGAAAATTTATTTTTTAACTCTTTTTAATCAACATAAAAACTAGTTGTTGCCAATTTTAAACGGCTATCACATAAAAAATCTTTAGAAATTTCTATTTAACTAGATGTAAAAGCAAGATAAAATACTTAATATTTTTTTCTCCACTCAGAATGGCGGTGTGTTTTGTTAGATTTTTTAAGACCGAGCAGATATAACTTTGTATAAAAACAGCAAATTTGCTTTAAATTCTGCTGGCAAAATTTGATCCAAGATGGTAAATTTTATTTGATACAGTTAAAATTTAAATGGGAAGAACGAGCAAATTCAGATCAAAAAATAATAATTGTTTTTGCATTTTAAAATTTTAAATTTTTAACTTTTCTTGATAGTTTAAATTTAACCGAAAACAAAATTTAGCCTAAATTTTACCACCAAACATTTCATACATCGCTTTCTCTTCACCCCAAAGCTCGCGGTGCTTTTTGATCGATGATTTGATAGCGTTTATGAGATAGAGCACGTCTTCTTTTGTGTGTGTGTAGTGCATGCTTACTCTTACAAAACCTGGCTTTTTCTCTAAGATCTTATTCTCTTTAAGCCCCAGCAGATCAAAAGCATAAGGCCCAGCGCACATCACACCAGCGCGGCTTTGTATGCCGTAGTTGTTGCTAAGCGTTGCGGCAAAGTCATAAGGTGAAATGTCTCGCACATTAAATGAAAAAATAGGCAGTTTTTCTGCATTTTTAGGGCCATAACTGGTGATATCTTCGATGCTGCTAAGCTCTTTTTCAAAGAAATTTGCCAGCTCATCTTCGCGTGCTTTGATATTTTCCACTCCGACACTTGCTTGCAAGTTGTAGGCTAGACTTGCTCGCACCAGCCCCAAGATAGATGGCGTGCCAGCCTCTTCAAGCTGCTCGGCGTTTTTTATAAAAAGGTGCTTTGACGGCGTCGCAAGAGCGATAGTGCCACCACCTGCAAAGCTTGGTATGTCGCTTGTATAAAGCTCTTTTTTGATCGCCAAAAGACCGCAACTCCCAACTCCGCCAAGTAGCTTGTGAGGCGAGAAAAAGGCTGCGTCAAAGTAGGCGGAGTCTAAAATTTCATGCGAGCTGGTCGCTGCGCAGTCAAATGCCACCACTCCGCCAAATTTCTTAACGAGCGAGTAGATTTTCTTGTAGTCTGTTTTCACGCCTGTGACGTTTGAGGCGGCACTAAAGCAGGCGATGATCTTTCTTTTTGCGTTTAGTTTTAGCGTCCTCTCAAGCATCACGTAGTCTATCTCGCCGTTTTCATCAAGCAAGGTGCGCTCGCAGTCGCAAAGCCCCTCGCGAAAGCTGATTTCGTTTGAGTGGTGCTCATAGGGCCCAACCAGCACGAGTGGTAAATTTACGCTTCTTAAATTTGCTTCGCCGATCAAGGCTCTTGTGGTTGGTGGCAGATAAATTCCCATTATCTCTTGAAATTTCTTTATCGCAGCCGTTGCGCCTTGACCTGTTGCTATTAGATAAAAGCTATCATCAAGCCCCAAAAGCTCCTTTAGCTCAGCCCTTGCGTTTTCATAGCGTTTTTGCGTTAGCACGGCGCTTGAGCTGCTGTCTGAGTGAGTGTTTGCGTAGGTTTTTAGAAATTTTGAAATTTCATCTTCGATAGGCGCATAGGCAAGGCCTGAGGCCGTGTAGTCAAAATAGTAAATTCCATCTTTTAAAATGATATTTTTTCTTACTTCATCTATGGTTGGCACGATTTTCCCTTTGGTTAAAAGCGCGATTATAATGAAATTTTGTATAAAGTGAGGTTACAAGCGGGCAGGGCGCCCACTCGCGTCTGTTTATTTGCTTAAGAAGTTTTTCTCTAACCACTCGTTAGCTTTTGCTTCACTCTCAAATCTTTGGCTCTTAGCAACTTGGTTTGCACCCTCATAAAAACGGATACGAATACCGTCTTGAACGCTATCGATCTTGATTCTAGTGATCTTATCTTTGTTTAGATAAGTCCTGTCGTTTAGTTTTACATACATGTTTTTCTCCTTTTAAAAATTTGGTTTATTTTTTATCGTTTTTCTTCTCGTCTTGTTTTAAAAATAGCTCTTTAAAGCGCTTATTTGCATAGTCTTCGATGTCATTTTGAAGCTGCTTATAGGCGTTTATGAGCTCGTGTGCTCTATCATTTAGTGTAGTGCCAGCGCTATCTCCGCCACCTTGCTTGGTCGTAAAGAGATCTTCTTTTAAATTTTTTTGCAAAATTTGCAGATGCGACCAGCATTTTTTATAGTTCATGCCTAAAATTTCAGCTGCCTTTGATATCGAGCCAACCTCGGCTATAACGTCTAAAACCTCGGTTTTACCCTTGCCAAATATAAGCTCGCCCTCGTCGTTTTCTATCCAAGTCTTTGTCTTTACTCTCATCTTTTTGCCTTTCTTTTCCTTAAAACAGCCTAGCTGACAGTACTTCACGTCAAAGCCGTAGTCTCTAAGCGTCGAGCGCATGGTCTTTAGCCCGCCGTTAGCCGCCGCCATCTGCCTTGCATCTTTGCAAAAAACTCTGCCCTTTTCGTCGCTCACTTCTTTTAGTTTTAGTGACAATGTAAATTTACCGCGGTCTTTATCTAGGGTGCCAAACTGCCCAAGCTCGCAGTTGTCTATCTTGATACCAAGTCTGGTTGCCTCGTCGCTTACCTCGCCGACTTCTATGCCAAGCTTATTTGCGATCTTAAAAGCCGTGCCGCAGTCAAGTTTGCCGTTTTTATTTAGCGTTTGTTTTATCAGCTCTTCTAAATTTTTACTCATAAATTCTCTCTTCGCCGCTATAAACGTTGATATTTTCGCCCCTTGCAAAACCGCAAAGCGTGAGCTCAAATTTACGAGCGATCACTACGCCAAGGCTAGTCGGTGCTGTCCTTGAGATAAGCGCTGGGACGCCGTGCATAACAGCCTTTGCGACCATCTCAGAACTCAGCCTGCCACTCACCATTAGAAATGAACTCGCTAAGTTAGCTCCGTCTAAAACGGCCTTGCCAACGGCTTTATCGATCGTGTTGTGCTGAGCGATATCCTCGCCTATGTAAAATTTATCTTCGCTCACAAAAAGCTTTGCCGTATGCACGCAGCCAGTCATCTCGTAAAGCTCGCACTGCGTATAAAATTCACTCATTTGAGTAAGGATCATATCTTTGTTAAATTTAGCCCCGCTTTTTACGGCTCTTGCTGCCATCGCCTGTGGGTCGATATTTGCCGTTGAGCTTCTGCCACAGCCACTTATTATGACCTTTTCTTCGTCAAACTGCTCTAGGCGCTTTTCGTTCACTTTGGCGCTTACATAGACGCTTAGCTCGTCGTTTGAGAGCTTAACTTCAGCTATGTCCTCTGGCTTTGTGATGACGTTTTCGCTGATCAAATAGCCCACAGCAAGCGCCTTTTGATCGGTAGGCGTTGCCATAACGGCACCAAATTTTTTGTCATTTATGTAAATTTCAAGCTTGATCTCACGCACCAAAATATCATCAACCTGTGCTTTTTGCTCGCCTTTATATTTGATGATCTGCGTTTTATAAATCGGTTCCATCTTGCTCCTTGAAGTTTTCACAAATGATAGCCCAAAAAGCTAAATTTAATTTTGGATTGTAGTAAAAACTTGCTTAAATAAAGCAAAAAGCTTAAACGCATTTTGATACGAAATAAACGTTATTATAATTAAAATTTAATATGCAAAATAGGCATATTTCTTAAAGTATAAAATTAGAGAAAATAACAAATTTTATAGGTGCAAAAAGCACCTATAAATTTACGCTTTTAGTTTTAGTCTGTCGCCAGCGTAGTAAGCGATCTTCCAAACAGTAGTTTGCTTTAGGTTCTTTTCGCCATAACCTCTTGCAGCAACTCTGTCATTATAGATTTTTTCGATGACATCTGACTCGCCAACTAACAAAGCCTTTGTAGAGCACATTGCAGCACAAACTGGCACCTTGCCCTCAGAAATTCTATCTTGTCCATATACTTCGCGCTCTTCTTCACTATTAGTTGGTAGCGGACCGCCTGCACACATGGTGCATTTATCCATTACGCCTCTTGCACCAAAGGCACCATCTTTAGGGAATTGTGGCGCACCAAATGGGCAAGCATATAAGCAGTATCCACAACCTATGCAGATATCTTTATCGTGAAGCACGATGCCATCAGCTCTGATGTAGAAACAATCAACAGGACAAACAAGCGAACAAGGTGCATCTTCGCAGTGCATACATGCGATTGACGTTGAAATTTCTTTACCTGGCACACCCTCATTTAGCGTTATAACGCGGCGTCTTCTAACGCCGATAGGCAACTCATGAGCTTCATCACATGCTACTGCACAGCCGTTACAATCAATGCATCTATCTGTGTCGCAGTAAAATTTAAGTCTATTGTTATCGTTAAATGCGCTCATATTATGCCCTTTCTATGCGGCAAAGACCGCCTTTTGTTTCTGGAATTTGAGTGACTATGTCATATCCGTAGTTTGTTACGGTATTTGCGCTCTCGCCAACTGCAAAAGGTCTTGTTCCCTCAGGGAAATTTCCAGTCATATCAACACCTTGCATATATCCAGCCCAGTGGAATGGCAAGAAGATCATATTAGGCTTAACTGATGGCACGATCCTTGCGCGAACCTTGATCTTAGTGCCCTCAGGTGAATAAACCCAAACAAAATCCCAATTTTTAATGCCATGTTTAGCTGCTAGCTCTGGGTGGATGTCAGCAAACATCTCAGGCGTAATGCGTGATAGATACTTACTAGCACGCGTCTCCATACCAGCACCACTGAAATTTACGAGACGAGCCGTAATGAGGTTGATAGGGAATTCTTTTGAGAAGTCCTTACTTTGTTGCAAGCTCTTATACTTCGTATAGACGCGGTAGTGATTTGGTTTATCTTCAAAGCTTGGATATTTTTGCGCAAGATCTTGACGCTGTGAGTGGATCGGCTCTCTATGCTTAGGGATCTGATCAACAAATGTCCAAACTATCGCTCTAGCACGTGCATTGCCGTATGGAGCTATGCCCTTTTGCATACATTTTTCAGCGATTATGCCACTGCCATCAGTAGCCCATGTAGCGCCCATTTTTTCGCGCTCTTCATCTGTAAGTTTTATACCAAGAACCTCTTCGATATTTTTCTTTGTTATCTCAGGATATCCGCCATTTATCGCTCCTTGTTCTGGAGCAGAGCCCATTGCGGCAAGCTGATTAACGCCGTTATGCTCTAAACCAAAGCGGTTTCTAAATCCCATACCACCTTGCATTACTGGTTTGCTTATATCATATAAATTTGGACTACCAGGGTGCTTTTCCGTCCAGCAAGGCCATGGCAAGCCGTAATACTCACCAGCTACGTCAGTGCCCTCTTTGCCCATAAGTGTTTTTTCATCAAATTTATCCCAGTTCTCTTGGTGGCGTTTTAGGCGCTCAGGTGTCCAGCCTGTAAGTCCGATGCTTTTTACGATATTTGCTATCTCGCGGGTAGCAGCTTCTGGCCACTCTATCTTGCCATCAGCGTCCCTTATAGTGCGAGTTAGCTCATCATAGAAGCCTATGCGTTTAGCTAGTTCAAATAAAACTTCATGATCTGGCATGCTCTCATAAAGTGGCTTACATACTTGGCTTCTCCATTGACCACTTCTGTTTGTAGCTACGACTGTGCCGCTAGTTTCATATTGAGTTGCTGCTGGGAGAAGATAAACTCCATCTTTTTTGTTAGTGATAACGCCAGCATCATTTACAAATGGATCCATAAGCACTAAAAGCTCAAGTCCGTCAAGACCTTCTTGAACCTTTGCTTGTTGTGCAGTAGATGTTATGCCGTTACCTATAACTACAAGAGCTTTTAGGCTATCGCCTGCGTTTTCAATAGCGTCGTTGCCATCTTTGCCATCAAGCACACCAGCCCACCAGCGAGCTAGGGTAAATCCAGGCTTCATCATCCACTCAGGTTTTACGAAATTTCCTTGTAACCACTCGTAATCCACTTTCCACATTTTGGCAAAATATTTCCATGTAGCTTCGTTTTTAGCATAGTATCCAGGCAAGCTATCAGGTGCGTTTGCCATGTCGCTAGCGCCCTGAACGTTGTCGTGGCCTCTTAGGATGTTACATCCGCCACCACTTACGCCCATGTTGCCAAGAACTAGTTGCAAGATCGGAGCTATACGAGTATTTGAGCTGCCTATTGTGTGCTGAGTTAGACCCATCGCCCAAACGACTGAGCCAGGGCGGTTTTTAGCATAAATTTCCGTGATCTCTTTTAGAGTCGCAGCGCTCACTCCAGTCACATCTTCAACGACTTCTGGTGTCCATTTTGCAGCCTCTTTACGGATCTCATCGATGCCGTATGTGCGCTCATCTATAAATTTTTTATCTTCCCAACCGTTTTCAAATATCAAATTTATCATGCCATACATAAATGGTATGTCTGTGCCTGGGCGAATTTGTGCGAAATAATCAGCCTTTGCCGCAGTTCTTGTATATCTTGGATCGACAACGATTAGTTTTGCGCCATTATTCTCTTTTGCTTTTAAAAAGTGTCTAAAACCAACTGGGTGATTTACCGCTGGATTTGCGCCGATTATAAAGATAGACTTCGCGTTTTGGATATCTCCAAGGTGATTTGTCATAGCTCCATAACCCCACGTATTCGCCACACCGGCGACTGTTGCGCTATGTCAAATTCTTGCTTGGTGATCTAGGTTGTTTGTCCCAAACATCGCAGAGAATTTACTGATGTAGTAGCTCTGCTCATTGCTATCTTTTGCTGAACCCAAAAACATAACTTGCTCTGGATTTTTCTCGCGGTAAGCTTTTAGCTTTGCGCCGATCTCGTCAAGTGCTTGCGTCATAGAGATGCGTTGCCACTTGCCACCAACTTTTTTCATCGGGTATTTTACACGGCAGTGTGAGCGCACCATATCGATAACGTCTGCACCTTTACAGCAGTGACCACCAGCACTTACTGGGTGATCTTGTGCTACTTCTTGACGCACCCATACACCGTTTTCTACCTCTGCTAGCACTCCGCATCCTACAGAGCAAACTGTGCAGACAGTTTTTACTATTTTTGAGTCTGGAAATGGGTTTGCCATCTCTTGAGCTGTTGCTTCTCTTGTGACATTGCTTGCTGCAAAGCCGGCTGCGCCACTAGCACTTGCTAATGCAGCCATTTTTAAAAACGATCTACGGCCGATGTTGTTTGGCGTAGTGTTTAATCTAGCTTCAGACATTTTCATCCTTTCTTAAATTTCTATCAAATTTTATTTTGCTTGTTTGTAGTAAAGTTCCCAGTTTTTGCTTCTTTTATAAAGCACTTCGGTCTTTTTACTCTTTCCTGATTTTAAATTTTCATTAGCATTTGCTGCTACCGCACCACTTGCTGCCACAGCGCCAACTAGACCGACTTTTTTTAGAAATTCGCGTCTATTTTGCATATGTACCCTCCGTTCTTAGTTTTCTTATCCTATTTTTTTCTCTTCTTATGCTTTCAGATCTTGAAAGACCATCGCTCTTTTTGTGGTCTATCTTGACTGGTTTTGGTGAGTTTAGTGCCACGCGCTCAAACGCGATAAATTCGTTTAGCAAAACGGCCACATCCTTGTAAATTTCACTATTTTTATGCTCATATAAATTCTCTATAAACTCATCAATGTTTGGATTTATAATATTTTTAAAAAGCTCCTCTTCGCACTCGTCAAATTTACCGATAAATTCGTTCATAAGTGTAAAGACAAAGCCCACGTTATCTTCATTCTCTTTAAATTTGCTCTCATCTCTTCTGATGTTTGTCTTAGCCAAAATTTTACGCACATCAGCACAAGCATGACCCACTTCATAACCCTCATCGTAAAAAGAGAGCGAGTTTCGAAGCGGACTTGGCGGAGTGTGAAAAATGTCATCAAATTCGGTGATCAAATTCTCTGGACTTTTTTCATTAAATTTACTTTTTATCTTTGCAACAGCATGCGAGACTTCATCGTTTAGGCTGTATTCTTCTATGAGATCAAGCATTTTACTAAGGCCATCAAATCTCTTTTCATCTTCACTAAACACGAAGAATTTAGAGAAAGTAGCGTAGTAAAGTTTTCTGCCAGCTGCAAATTCCTCTTTTGTGCTCACCTTTTTCCTTAAATATTTTTTTAACGACACTGAAACTATACAATTAATTGCCTTATTAATGTGGCTTAAAATAAAATAAATTAGAAAAGTTAAAAAAAGCTTAAATATGCCTTAATTGCATATTTAAAAACGCCATTTTTAGGGATTTATGTAAGATATGATTTTTTAGCAGGATTATTAAAATTTAGCTATTTTTTGATATCCATTTTTAAATTTGGGCTAAATTTAAAGAGTGGGAGTAAATTTTACTCTAAAGCGAGCATCGAGCCATCTTCAAATTCTAAAAATACTCTCTCGCCAATCTTTGTAATTTCATCATCATGGCTAAAAATTTTAATCAAAAAGTCGCCAACTTTGACCTTTAAAAGCTTTTCATCGCCCATATAAAGCGAGGCCGAGTGCAAAATCCCTGAAATTTGACCCTCGCCACCTGTTTTAGAAATTTTTATCTTGCTTGGGTTGATCGTGATCTTGCTTTTACCTTTAAAATTTAAAGGTAAATTTAACTTTGCTTCGTCGCCAAAGCTTAGCACGCCACCTTCTATCTCAAAGATATTTTTGTATTCAAACTCGCATACCCTGCCTTTGTGCAAAAACACGCACTCGTTTGCTAGCATACTAAGCCACTTTTCGTCGTGACTTGCGATGACAAAGCCGCAGCCATATCTCTCGTGCATCAAATTTATAGCCTTGCTAAAGAGCTTTGAAGTGCCGATATCAACGCTATTTGTCGGCTCATCAAGCAGATAAAATGGCACCCTTAAAGAAAGTGCAAGTGCAAATGCGATGCGCTGCGTCTGACCAGAGCTTAGCTCAAAGTGGCGCTTGTTTAAAAACTTCTCATCAAGTCCCACAAGAGCGAGTGCTTCGCTGGTTCGCTCATCAAATTCGCTTAGTAAATTTCTACTTTTTAAAATGACTTTGAAATTTTCTCTAACGCTTCTTTTTAAAAGGGCAGGTTCAGGCAGCAAAACGCAAATTTTACGTAGCATTTCAAGGCTTGGCTTGTTCTCTCCCCAAAGTGAAATTTCGCCGCTATCTGGGCTTTGCAGGCGCGAGAGCACTCTTATTAGCGTGCTTTTGCCGCTGCCATTACTACCCATTAGAGCGGTTATCTTTTTGGTATTTATATCAAGGCTTGGGATATTTAGGATCTCGCTTTTGCCGTAGCTTAGGTGTAAATTTCTTATCTTTATCAAAATTTGCTCCTATTTGTCGAGTTTTTTGAGCGCAAAGATCGCTAAATTTACTAAAAATGCGATGAATATCAAAACCATGGCAAGCGCAATACCCATGGCAAATTCGCCCTTGTTCGTCTCAAGCGAAACGGCTGTGGTGATCGTTCTAGTAAAGTACTTGATGTTGCCACCTATCATCATCGCAACGCCCACTTCAGCCACGATCCTGCCGTATGCGGTGGCGATAACTACCATGAGTGCGTAGCGCAGCTCGTAAAGCACACAGCAAACTAGCTTTGCCGGCGCAAGGCGTAAATTTAGAATAGTTAGATAGTGCTTTTTCTCCATATTTTCAACCACGCTTGCAGTAAGCGAGATGATGATAGGAAGAGCAAGCACAAACTGACCTAGCATGACCGCTTTTAGCGTAAATAGTAAATTTAGGCTGCCAAGCGGGCCATTTCTAGTGATAAATGCGTATAAGATAAGACCGATCGCAACTGTTGGCATGGCAAGAGCCGTGTCACTTAAAAGGCGTAAAATTTTACGGCCTTTAAAGTCGTAAAAACCGAGTATAAAACCAAGTGGAAAGCCAACAACAACGGCAAGAAGTATCGACACGCTTGATGTGTAAAGAGTAGCCTTGATGGCTGAGTATGTTTCAAGGTTGCCGTTTAAAAGTAGATTAAAGGCTTCTGTAAAGCCATTAAGTAAAAAATCCAATTATTCTTTCCTAGCATATTTCTTAAGATTATTTTAAATGTGCTATAATATCACAATTTTTTTTAAAGGAGAAAAATGAAAAAGATTATTTTAGGCTCACTAGCAGCCGCAGTTTTGGCGTTTGGCGCTGACAATGAACTAATCATGGCGACTACAACAAGTACAGATAACACTGGCTTGCTTGATGCGATCTATCCAGCTTATAAAGCAAAAACAGGTGTTGATATAAAATGGACAGCTGTTGGTACAGGTGCTGCACTAAAGCTTGGCGAAGACTGCAACGCTGACATACTTTTTGTTCACTCACCAAAAGTTGAGAAAGAATTTGTAGAAAAAGGTTTTGGCTTAAAGAGAAATGCCGTAATGTACAACGATTTCGTCGTTATCGCTGATAAATCAATCGCTGATAAATTTAAAGGTAAAGATATCAAACAAAGCTTTGAGCTTATCAAAAAAGATGGTATCAAATTCTTCTCACGTGGCGACAAATCAGGCACAGATAATAAAGAAAAAGGCATCTGGAAAAAGATCGCTGGTGAAGTCCCTGAAAAAGATAGCTGGTATATGCAAACAGGTCAAGGCATGCTAGCTACGATAAATGCTGCTGCTGAGCAAAAAGGCGTTACATTTACTGATCGCGGTACTTACATTAAATATGAAGCAAATCAAAAAGGTCATCCTGAGATGGTCATCATCAACGAGGGCGACAACGACCTTAAAAACTTCTACTCTCTAATCGCAGTAAATCCAAAACACTGCCCTAAAACTGACATCGAGAATGCAGAGAAATTTATAAAATGGGCGACAAGCGAAGAGGGTCAGAAATTTATAGGCGACTTCAAACTTCTTGATAAGCCACTTTTCACTCCAGACGCAAATACACGCAAGAACTAATTCAAAGGGCGAGCAATCGCCCATCTTTTTATAAATTTTCATATTTTTTTAAATTTATTTTTAATCACTTAAGCTAAAAAACCAAATTCAAAATAAGAAATATAGCCAAAACACTGAAATTTATGGGGGAGGGTTGGAAAGAAAAACATTGTATTGGTGGCGGACAGAGAGGGATTTGAACCCTCGAGCCCCGATTAAGAGCTGCACCCTTAGCAGGGGTGTGGTTTCAGCCGCTCACCCATCTGTCCGTGCCCATGAAAAAAGTTTATGAAAAAGAAATGGTGGTTAGAGGCAGAATCGAACTGCCGACACGCAGATTTTCAGTCTGCTGCTCTACCGACTGAGCTATCCAACCACCTTGATAAAAGAAATTGGATTATACATTTTAAATATTTAAACTAAGTTTAAAAATCTACAAGAAGCTTTTATTTTTAAGGAATTTAAATATAAAACTATAAATTTTAGCCTGATAGAGTTAAATTTAATGCACCAAATTTACTACACTTACATCTTTATCTATCTCGATAAAAAATGTTTGTGCGCCAGCTCCGCTACCATATACGCCTTTATAGACTTGATTTACAGCGTGACCGCTACCATCAACTGCTACTTGGTTGTGTGTATCGCCTAAAGCGCTATGTTTTAAATTTAGTGCTGCTACTTCGCCATCTGTTGCTTGTGTAAAGATAGTGTCTTTGCCTTCTAGTGCCACTTTGTCATTATTATCGCCTTTGATCTTTAGCACGGTATTTACACTTTTTAGCCCTCCATCTGTTACTTGTGAGTCTATGATATCAAGCACGCTTTTGGCGTCTAGCCCTATGGAGACCGCCTGAGTGCTCTTGTTACCAAGCTGTAAAGTTTCAAAGCTTTTTAGTTTATCATTTAGGTCAGCCACTCTGCTAAGATCGATATTTTCAGTAAAGATGAGCGTATCTACGCCACCTTTTGCGTCTATTTGGTCACCGTCATAGATAAATTTATTATCTTTGTCATCCCCCTCGCGTGTAAATTTAACGCCTTTATCTATCTCAACGAAAAATGTCCTCGTGTTAGCTCCATCGGTATATGTGCCTTTATAGACTTGATTTACCGCGTGATCCATGCCGTGTATCGTTGCATTTGCACTTGCATTGTAAGTTACATTGCTGTGGTTAGGGTAGGTTTTGCTACCGCTATTATCTGTGACTTCGACTTTATTAAATTCATCGCCCGCGACTTGACTGTGCTTCCAGTTTAGCATCGTCACTTCCTCATCAGTTGCTTTTGAGAAGCTTCCTATGAGTTTTACCTCGTCGTTTTCGTCGCCCGTTATTTTTAAGACTGTATTTATGCTTTTTGTGCCTTGTATCTCTTTTTTCGTGCCGCTTGTTTCGATGGTCGTGGCGGTCTCTTTTGAGCCCATGATGTCAAGTATGTTTTTTGAATTTAGAGTGAGGGCAACCGCTTCATTATCCTTACCTAGTTGCACCCTCTCAAAGCTTTTTAGCTTATCTTTTACGTCTATGTTACTAAGGTCGGTATTTGCTGTAAAGATGAGCGTATCTACTCCATCTTTTGCATCTATAGCGTTGGTGGCATTATATGTAAAGGTGTCGTCGTAGTTGCGCTCTTGTGCTATGGTCTTGACATTTTTGTCTATCTCAATAAAAAATGTCTTTAACTCGCCATCTTTTACGTATGTGCCTTTATAGACGTGATTTACTGCATGTCCATTTGTATCCACTTCTACTTTGTTATAGCTATCCCCTATAGCTTTGCTATGCTTCCAGTTTAGTAAAGTTACCTCTTCTTTTGTTGCTAATTCAAATTTATTAACTCCAGAATTTATAAGTTTTACTATATCGCCATCTTTGCCTGCTATCTTTAAAACTGTATTTACACTCTCTGTTCCAGGTATAGTTCTTAAGGTTGAGTATTCGCCCTCTGTTATCTTTGTCGTTTTTGAGTCTATGATGTCAAGAACGCTCTTTGCATTTAGCGCGATTGAAACGTTTTGGCTCTCTGTGCCTAGTTGCAGGCGTTCAAAACTTTTTAGTTTATCTTTTAGATTATTTACTTCACTAAGGTCTATATCTTCAACAAATATCAGCTTATCTACGCCACCTTTTGCATCTATGCTCTTGCCGTTATAGATAAAGACATCGTTTAGGTTGCTACCTTCAAGAGCATCTGTGTTGTGTTTTAGATGTATTACTTTGTTAAAATCATCTGGATCGTTGCCATAGCCATTTAGTGCTTTTCTATAGCCATTTGCATCAGCACTACTGACATATCCTTTATCTTCTAAAGCTTTCACATAGCTATCACTAAAAAGATGCGTGCCGCTTCCTTGTGAGCCTATTATTTTATAAGTGCTATCTTTTTTAATCGCAATATCAAAATTTAGATCTGTTCTTTGATCAATGTAGTCAATATTTATTTTATGAAAGCCTTTTTCAAGGTGAAAACTAGCTTCTGTCTTATGTTTGCCATAATCACCAGACCACCAAGCGCCTTGCATTTCATGATTTGATATTTTAAGGCTTGCTAGGTCTTGATAGTATTGCATTTTTAATAAGTAGTTGGCTGTTTCGCTTACATATATCCAGCCACTCATATGCATGATAAGGTCTGTTCCTACTGTCTCAGCTTCCAGTAATGTATAGTTTCCTTTAAAATTTTCTAAATAATCTTCTCTGTATTTCCCAGAGGCATCTTTTTTCGAATAATCTGCTGGATAATTTTCTGTATCTACCGTATAGGGATCTAGCCCATATGTATCTGTTTTGCTTGCATTTGGAGAATGCCCAACCCTTGCCATATCATTTGTATTTAGCTCACCTGAGTGTGGTCTAGTCCAAGATCTATTATAATCTCGACCTGATCTAAAAGTAACTTGACTAAATGTAGTAGTTGCACTAACACCAGCCCACTCCATCCACTGTGTATAGTGATTTGCTACATGGTATAAGCCAGCAGTTGTTGGTGTTGGCAAAGTGTCATTGTAGTGATAAGGTGGTGCCGATGGTTTGTAGATTACAGGGCTGTATTTACTCCAAAATTCTTTATTTGTACAATCATAAAACCACATATCAACATCAAGGCCTTTGTTTGCCACCATAGTCACGGTTTGAACGGCTAAATTTCCCGCATCATCTAGTCTTTCTACTATGTAGTTTTTGCTGCCAGTGTTTTGCGCCACGTTAAAGCTTCCAGAGTAGCTTAAATTTCTATCAAGTGTCAGTGTCGTCTTCTCAGATGTCTCAGCGTCTATGACCTCTACATCTTTTGATTTTTCATCGTGCGGATTGTTTGCAGCTTCGCCTTTGCCGCTAAAATTTATAGCGTAGTTGCCAGAGCTGTTTTTTATATTATCAAAGTCAGATTCTATTAGCTTGTCAGGCTTTGAGTCAAGATCGACTGTGATGGTTAGGTTATTATCTCTTTGAGGCACGCCGTCAGTCCCCACGTAGGTGGCATCTATGATGTGGTGAGTTCTATCTAGCTTTTTGCCAACCTTTTCAAAGTCTGCTATTACGGTGTTGTTTTCGATCTTGGCTATAAAGCTATCACTTATATTTCCATTTTCATCTTTTATCTCGATTAGCACGTAGCCTTTGCCGTCACTTGTGGTGTCAGGCTTGTTTATACCAAATTTAATGTATGGCTGTTCGTCATTTGTAAGAGCGATGTTGTAGTTTATCTTTTGGGTCGAATTTGACTCATACTGGCTTGTCGAGATGATATGCTCGTAGTCCTCCTCGTTTAGGTATTTTGCAGAGTGGATATCAGCATTATCTATCTTTGTAACAAGCTTTACATCGTCTATGTAGTCCAGCACACCAAAGGCAAATAGCCTGCCACTTGATGTGCCAGAGATCGCACTCCCATCATCTTTTATAAGGGTCGCATCGACTAAGGTCGGACGCTTGCTACTTACTATCACATCTGGTATGGTGATAGCGCCGTCACTTATCACTTTTATATCGCTTGGGTCTTTTTTGTTTATCATATGCACGCCATCATCGTCTAGGATGTAGCTCACGGTTGATTGTTTGTTGGTAAGCGGGTTTAGGATGCTTATCTTTAGCTCATCTTTTGGCACTGCACTACTTGGGAGATAGACCTTTACATCAGAGGTCGTTATAGCTCCAGTGGTGTCATCTATGAGCCCGTCTCCGTCAGCGTCTTTGACAAATTTAGCCACTGGACTGTCGCTAAATTTTATCTCATTTGTATCGCTCTCGCCTTTGTTGCCAGCCTTGTCCATCATGGTCGTCGTTATACTTGTGGTTTTGCCATGTTCTATTGGCACTGTGATCTTAAATTTACCATCATTTAGTGGCACTTCATTGTGATCAGGGGCGATTATCTTGCCATTAGTGTATGTGTAAATTTTGTGCGTTTTACTGCCGTCTGGGTTGGTGACATCGATGGCTATCTTATCGCCTTCTTTTATCACGCTTGGGATCTTTATAGACGCCTCAGTTTTTGTTGGGTCGCCGTCATTGTATCTGTTTTCTGAGGTATCTATCTTGCCATCTGGAGTTCTATTGTTATGCCCTAGGTCGCTATCAAAGCTTATCTTGGCTGATTTTACAGGTGGAGCTACTACGACGCTTGGGGTGGTTTGGTTGCTTGTGCCATTTGGTTTTGGCGTGCCATGCTCGTCATTAACCGTTGTGCTTATAGATACACTTGAGCCAGGTGTTACTGGTACGCTTACGCCTGGTACTTCAAATTTACCATTAACTATCGGCACTACTATGCTTGGGTTATTTTTATCATAGACGCTTGTGCCATCGTCGCTTACGACAAATTCTTTTGGCGAGCCACCTATGTTTATAGTGACGCTCTCTTTTGGTTTTATAGTGCGAGGTAAATTTATCTCAACCTTTGAAGTGCCATCCCCTATCTCGTCGCTACTTATCAGCCCATCGCCGTTTTTATCAGCTGTTAGCGTCACTTTTACAGTGTCACTTACACTGCTGCTTGGCGTAGTGTGAGTGGCTGAGATGTTGCCAAATTTATCGACTACGCCAGTTTCTATGCTGCTTCCTGCTGTGATGTTTGCGATGTTTGGCACGCTAAAGCTAACTGCGCCATTTTCATCGGTCGTAAATGTATAGGTGTTGCCGTCCTCGTCAGTGGCTGTGCCATTTTCTTTATCTAGCGTAAATTTCTTCTCAACTGGTGGTTTGCCCGGTTCATTTAGCTTAAACGTGATCTTATCTCCAGTGCTAAGCTCGTCAGGCACTACAAATTTCATACCGCTAGTTTGCGTGCCGCTGCCATATCCTAGCTCGGTCGCGTCTATCACGCCGTCGCCATTTTTATCAAGATCAAGCGTGGCTGTCACTTTTGAGATGGCTGGCGTGTCGTTTAGCTCATAGGTAGTTGGCGGCGCTGTAAATGTTCTGCCTCCAGTGGTGTATGAGCTTGTCACGGTCGTTTTGCCATGGTTTAAAATTTCAACCCCAGTGATCTCTGCTTTGCCATTTACGATAGGTATAGGAGGCGCTCCAGTGGGCATGCCGGTGCTATCAACTGGGATTAGCTCGTTTGTTATCGTATTCACTTTGTAGTTGCTAGTTTTGCCACCACCTTTCATGTTTGTCTTTATCGTGATGATGTCGCCATTTTTAGCAACGTCTGGGATATCAACGCCTATGCTTGTGATGATTTTCTTGCCATCAGGAGTCTTTGGTAGTGAGTTTAGCTGCGCTCCTCCTAAAAAGCCCTTTTTCTCGCCAGTATCGCTTGTGAGGTTAAAATTTAGCACGATGTTTGGCTCTGGTTGTGAGTTTATAGTGCTTTTAGCACTATAAAATGCCCCTTTTATAGTCCCACCAACTGGCCATTTGACCTCGTCATGCCTAGCTTCAAGAGCGCGCAAACCAGTGTAGAAGTCGTAGATATTTGAGTAGTGACCACCTAGTTCAAATTTGATGCCGCCACTGCTTGCTGAGGCGAAGTTGTGCGATGATGAGCCGTGAGAAGATAGCTCTTGATGGGAGATTTGATCATCGTCATTTGCGTGTTCTTTGTGATTTTCAAGGATGTTTGCATTTTTTGGGATGACTAGCTCGCCCTTATGCTCAGCAAAGACATTTATAGTGTGAAATACCGAGCTAAAGCCGACATAAGCCTTTTCGCCGTCATCAAAAACAATGGTAAGGTTCGAGTTTTCGCTCGTTTTTATATCGTCACCAAGGTAAATTTCATCGCCTTTGCGCAGCACCCTCATAGTGCCGTCTCTGCTTATGGCGATGGCTTCACCCTTGATCTTTTTGATAACGCCGATCCTTATGGCGTCAAAATTTGGCATTTCTTCATCCCTGTAAAATGTGTGTATTGTAATATCGGAAGAATTTACTAAATTTTTATATAAGAAAAAATAAATTTTTATCTAAACTAAAAAAATAACAAGAGAGATTTTGTAAAAGCTGTTAAAGAGCCCTTATAAACTCTTTAAATTTATCTCCTCGTTCGGCGTAGCTCTTAAACTGATCAAGGCTCGCAGCTGCTGGGCTTAGAAGCGCTATCTCGCCTTTTTTTAGCTCTTTGCTTATCTCATTTACAGCGTTTTGTAAAAAGTCGCATTTTAGGGCAGGCACGTTAAATTTAGCAGCTAAATTCATAAGTTTGTCGCTGTTTGAGCCGATAGCGTAAATTTTGACTTTAAGGCCCTTTAAATTTTCAAATAGCTCATCCATGCTAACGCCCTTGTCGTCGCCGCCTAAGATAAGGTGCATGAAGTGATCTTTATAGCGTTTCACAGCTTGAATGCTCGCATCTATGTTGGTCGCCTTTGTGTCATTTACCCAGGTTCGACCCATCTTATCAGTAAATTCTTCTAGCTTGTTTGCCTCGATAACAAAGGTGTTTAAAAGCCCAACATCGCAGCGGTCAAATAAAATTTTCTCAACTGCAAGTGCTAGCAGTGCATCAAGTAAAAACGGCGTTTTAAAGGCTATATCGCCCAAATTTACACCACAAAATTTAGCCAAGTCGCTCTCATCTTTATAGGCGATCACTTTGGCCTTTGTGGGCGTTTTAGCGTAAATTTCAGGCACGATAGCTACGCTTGTTTCACTCATGCTAGCAAGCGGCTTAAGCTTTGCCTTTTCGTACTCGCTCATGTTGCCATGCCAGCTTAGATGATCTGGAGTGATCGGCAAAAGCACGTAGATGCCAGGCGTTGCGCGGTTTGTGTAGTGCAGGGTAAATGAGCTAGTCTCAAGTATCCAAATTTTAGCGTGCGGGTCTAAATTTGCTAGCGCGATGCCGACGTTGCCTCCCATAACTGAGCCTTTGCTCTCTAGCAGGTGCTGCATCATCTTTGTAGTCGTCGTCTTGCCGTTTGTGCCGCTTATCCAGACGTTAAATGGCAGATGCGCCTTGTAAATTTCATAAAAATAGTCATATTCGCTGATCAAATTTTTAGCTTTTTTGACAAGCTCGTGGTGAGGCGGGATGCCTGGGCTTGGTATCTCTAGGCCGCTTTTTGCTGGGTCAAATTCGCCAACTGGCAAAAGAGCATTACCAAACTCGTCCTTTGAAGCTTCACTAAATTTATCATCGTAGATGTCCCAAAGTCCGTCATTTACGAAGTTTTTAGCGATAGCCTTTGTCGTGCCACCATAGCCAAATAGTGATTTTCTCATGCTTTTATCCTCTTTTGCCCCATAAAATTTCTACTATCTCGTTAGCGCTAAGCTCACGCATCACGCCCTCTATCTTGCGGCGATCAAAGAGTTCAAAGCTAAAGGTTTTGGCAAAATTTAGCTTCAAAAACTCTGCGAAATATGCACCCTTGCAAGCAAATGTCACTCTTACGTAAAATGCCTCTAAAAAATCATCATCAAATTCAGGCACAGGCGCCAACATACGCTCTACGATCTCGCTAAGCTCGTCTTTTGTTATATCAGGCACCACTTTTGGCTCTGGCAAAGCGATGTCAAAGGCGAGATTTTCAGCGCCCTCGGCCTCCCACCACTCGTGCAGGCTAAATTTACTCATATCTTTGCCGCTTATCTTGGCTAGACGCTGCTCTACCTTGCGGTACTCTTCGCCGTCTTCATCGCCAAATTCGTCGCAATAGTCGGTGTAGGCTAAAATTTGCTCCAAAATTTCATCATATTTTTTTCTAGCACTCTCAAAGTCAGGCTCTATCTGCGCTCGCATGATCTACCTGATCTTTAGCGCGGTCAGTGCGATCAAATTTGCTAAAAGCGCGATGATCCAAAAGCGCACGATGATCTTATTTTCCGCCCAGCCCTTTATTTCAAAATGGTGATGTATAGGCGCCATTAAGAAAATTCTGCGTTTAAAAATTTTAAAGCTGCCCACCTGCAAGATGACGCTTAGGGTCTCAACGACAAAGATGAGGCCGATGATAATGAGTAAAATTTCATTTTTGGTCGCAACGCCCATAAAGCCGATATATGCGCCAACGCTTAGGCTGCCGCTATCGCCCATAAAGACCTCGGCCGGGTGGCAGTTAAACCACAAAAAGCCCATGAGCGAGCCAATTAGCGCAGAGGCTACGACGACGCTCTCGCCAACGCCTGCGATCTTTGGTAAAAGTAGGTACGAGCTAAAGACAGCGTGGCCACAGATGTAGGCAAAAACGCCAAGAGTTAGAAGTGAAAATATCGATGGCACGGCGGCAAGTCCGTCAAGTCCGTCTGTTAAATTTACTGCATTTGAGGCTGCGACGATGACTAGCGTCCAAAAGAAAATGGCAAAAATTTTCATGTCAAAGATCGGCTGCTTATAAAACGGCAGGTAAAACTCGGTGTTTAGCTCTTTGCTAAAGTAGAGAAATGCTGCGAGTAAAAAGGCGATGAGAAACTGAAAAAAGAGCTTTGCCTTTGGGCTTAGGCCGGCGTGGTTTTTCGCACCTAAAATTTTGCTGTAATCATCCTTGTAGCCAAGCAGAGTAAAGCAAACTAGGCAAAAGAGCGAGGCTAGCACAAAGGCGTTATCAAGCCTAGCACAGATGATCGTGGCGATCACGGCTGTAAAGACAAAGACAAGTCCGCCCATGGTCGGCGTTTTAGCCTTTTTTTGGTGAGTTTGCGGGGCAAGCTCGTAGATAGGCTGAGCGGCGTTTTTTGCCTTTGCCCAAGCGATAAATTTAGGCATCAGATAAGCTGTCAAGATAAATGCTATGAAAAACGCGATGCCAGCGCGAACGGTGATATACTGAAAGATATTAAAATTTAAAATTTCATAGATATAGTAAAACATAGGGGCCTTTATTTTAAAAAAAAGCAATTTTAGTATAATGGCCTTAAAAATTATCTAAATTTAAGGATAAAATTTAAAAATGGCTCAAAAAACTATACTTATAATAACTGATGGCATTGGATCAAATAAAAATGGCAAATTTAACGCATTTGAGGCGGCCAAAAAGCCAAACTACGATAAATTTTTTAAAGAAATTCCAAACTCACTCATAAAAACCTCTGGAAACGCTGTGGGGCTACCTGAAGGGCAGATGGGAAACAGCGAAGTAGGGCACATGTGCATAGGAAGCGGGCGAGTTTTGTATCAAAATTTGGTCAAAATTTCACGAGGCTTTAATGATGGCTCAGTAGCAGAAAATGAAGCGCTAAAGGCTCTTTTTAAAAAGTGCAAAAAGATCCACGTCATAGGGCTTTATAGCGACGGCGGCGTGCACTCTCACATGGAGCATTTTGATGGTATGTGCGAGCTTGCTAACAAAAGTGGCTGCGAAGTTTTTGCCCACGCTATCACCGATGGACGCGACGTTAGCCCAAATAGCGGTCTAAATTTCATAAAAAGCTTAGAGGCTAAATTTAAGGTAGCGACGGTTTGCGGGAGATTTTACGCGATGGATAGAGATAAACGCTGGGAGCGCGTAAAAGAGGCCTATGATAGCTTGGTAAAGGGAGCAAATTTAAGCAGCTTAACGCCAAGCGAGTATCTACAAAAAAGCTACGATGAGGGCGTGACAGACGAGTTTGTAAAGCCAGCAAGCTTTAATGGCTTTAGTGGCATGGGCGAAGATGACGGCGTGATCTTTATAAATTTTAGAAATGATAGGGCAAGAGAGATTTGCCAGGCTCTAGGTGAAGAGAAATTTAGCGAGTTTGAGCGACCTTTTGTCATTAAAAATCTAATCACCATGACCGAATACGACGCAAATTTTAAATTTGAAGTTCTATTTAAAAATGAAAAAATAAAAAACACCCTAAGCGAGGTCATAGCGGCTGCTGGTCTAAGGCAGCTTCACACGGCTGAGACTGAAAAATACGCACATGTCACATTTTTCTTTAATGGCGGCGTCGAGGAGCTAGCTAGCAACGAAACTAGGGTGCTTATCCCTAGTCCAAAAGTAAAAACCTACGACGAAAAGCCAGAGATGAGCGCTACTGAGGTTTGCAAAGCCGTGCTAAAGGGCATGGATGACGAGCAAGACTTCATCGTTGTAAATTTCGCAAATGGCGATATGGTGGGGCACACTGGTAACTACGAGGCCGCTATAAAGGCGGTTGAGGCGGTGGATGCGGCTCTTGGAGAAATTTATGCCAAGGCAAAAGAGAAAAACTACGCTATGATCATCACGAGCGATCACGGAAACTGCGAAGAGATGCGTGATAGCAGCGGCGAGCTACTGACAAACCACACGACCTATGACGTCTTTTGCTTTGTGATGGCTGAGGGAGTTAAAGAGCTAAAAAATGGCGGCCTAAACAACATCGCGCCTAGCGTTTTAAAGCTCATGGGGCTTGAGATCCCAGCTGAGATGGACGAGGCGTTATTTTAAATTTGATAATATAAGCAAAATTTATAAGGAGAAACTATGAAATTTAGCGGAAAAAACGTGCTAATAACAGGTGCAAGCAGAGGTATCGGCGCACAAATCGCAAAGACGCTTGCAAATATGGGCTTAAAAGTGTGGATAAACTACCGCTCAAAGCCTGAGATAGCAGACGCTTTGCAAGCTGAAATCGAGAAAAATGGCGGCAAGGCTGCAGTGATAAAATTTGACGCGACAGATGAAGATGAGTTTATAAAAGGTATAAATTTGATAGTTGATAGCGATGGTGAGTTAAGCTATCTCGTAAACAACGCCGGCATCACAAATGACAAGCTAGCGCTTCGCATGAAAACTAGCGAATTTACAGATGTGATAAATGCAAATTTAACTTCAGCTTTTATAGGATGTAGAGAGGCTTTAAAAGTGATGAGTAAAAAGCGCTTTGGAGCGGTCGTAAACGTCGCATCTATCGTTGGTGAGATGGGAAATGCTGGACAGGTGAACTATTCAGCCAGCAAGGGCGGACTAATCGCCATGAGTAAGAGCTTTGCAAAAGAGGGCGCAAGTAGAAATATCCGCTTTAACAGCGTAACTCCGGGCTTTATCGAGACTGATATGACGCATGGGCTAAGTGATGAGGTGAAAAAAACTTATAGTGATAATATCCCGCTAAAACGCTTTGGCAGCGCTAGTGAGGTGGCCGAGGCTGTGGCATTTTTACTAAGTGATCACGCTAGCTACGTGACTGGCGAGACGCTAAAAATAAACGGTGGACTTTATATGTAATGAAATTTCAACAAGTTTTGAAATTTAAAATAAATAAAAGCGTAAATATTATAAGATAACAGACATTTTTTATAAGGAGACCTTAAATGGCAGTATTTGAAGACGTAAGAGACGTAGTTGTAGAGCAACTAAGCGTAGATCCACAAGCGGTAAAACTAGAGTCTAAAATCATCGAAGATTTGGGCGCTGATTCACTTGACGTTGTAGAGCTAGTTATGGCTTTAGAAGAGAAATTTGAAGTAGAAATTCCTGATAGCGAAGCAGAGAAATTAGTAAGCATTCAAGACGTTGTAAATTATATAGAAAAACTAGGCAAATAATTTAAATTTGCATAGTTTGATTTAAGGAGATGTATTGAAACGAGTCGTTGTAACTGGTATTGGCATGATAAACGCACTTGGTCTTGATAAAGAGAGCTCTTTTAAGGCTATTTGCGAGGGTAAAACAGGTGTGAAAGAGATCACGAGCTTTGATGTAAGCGAATTCCCTGTTAAAATTGCTGCCGAGATAACTGATTTTGATCCAAATAGCATTTTAGACGGCAAAGAGGTGAAAAAAGTAGATCGTTTCATACAGCTTGGCATAAAAGCATCTAACGAAGCTATGGCTGATGCAAATTTTAAGGAGTTTGACGCTCATAAATTTGGCGTTAGTTCAGCAGCTGGTATAGGCGGTTTGCCAAACATTGAGAAAAACTCAATCACATATTTTGAAAAAGGTGTAAAGAGAATTTCGCCATTTTTCATCCCATCTGCACTTGTAAATATGCTAGGTGGCATAGTTTCAATAAATCACGGACTAAAAGGTCCAAATTTATCAAGCGTAACAGCTTGTGCAGCAAGCACTCATGCGATATCACAAGCTGCAAAATGCATAATGATCGGTCAAGCAACAAATATGCTAGTTATCGGTGCTGAGTCGACCATCTGTGGCGTTGGCATAGGCGGTTTTGCAGCGATGAAAGCACTCTCAACAAGAAACGATGAGCCAAGTAAGGCATCAAGGCCATTTGATGCGAACCGCGATGGCTTTGTAATGGGCGAGGGCGCTGGCGCACTTGTGCTTGAAGAGTATGAGTCAGCTATTGCAAGAGGCGCTAAAATTTACGCTGAAGTAGTTGGCTTTGGCGAGAGCGGAGACGCACACCATATCACATCACCAACACTTGAAGGTCCATTAAGTGCGATGAAGCAAGCACTTGATATGGCAAAAGGCGTAAAGATAGACTATGTCAATGCACATGGTACTTCAACACCGGTAAATGATAAAAATGAGACAGCTGCATTAAAGGCTGTTTTTGGTGATAAGTGCCCACCAGTTAGTTCAACCAAAGGTCAGACTGGACACTGCTTAGGTGGTGCTGGTGCGATCGAAGCTGTCATATCTATAATGGCAATGAGAGATGGCATCATCCCTCCAACGATAAACTACGAAACGCCAGATCCAGACTGTGATCTAGACTACGTTCCAAATAAAGCTAGAAAAGCTGATATAAAAGCTGTTATGAGTAACTCATTTGGCTTTGGCGGAACAAACGGCGTCGTGATATTTAAAAAGTTGGATTAAGATGTCAAATTATTTAGATTTTGAAAAGAGCATAAAGCAAATTGATGAAGATATAGCAAATGCTAAGATCAGAGGCGATGAACATGCTGTTGAAATTTTAAATAAGAACCTATCTAAAGAGATATCAAAAGTATATAAAAATTTAAACGAATATCAACGTTTGCAACTTGCTCGTCACCCAGATAGACCATACGCTATTGACTATATAAATTCATTTTTAGTTGATGGCTATGAGATCCATGGAGACAGGGCATTTCGCGACGACCCAGCAATAGTCTGCTACATCGGCTATATCGGTGGCAAAAAGGCTGTCGTTATAGGTGAGCAAAAAGGTCGTGGCACTAAAAATAAACTAAAAAGAAATTTTGGTATGCCTCATCCAGAGGGTTACCGAAAGGCTTTACGCGTAGCAAAATTGGCTGAGAAATTTAACCTACCTATCTTATTTTTGATAGACACTCCGGGCGCATATCCTGGTGTTGGCGCTGAGGAGCGAGGTCAAAGTGAGGCCATAGCTAGAAATTTATTTGAATTTGCAAATTTAAAAACTCCAATAATAGCTGTCGTTATCGGCGAAGGCGGAAGTGGCGGCGCTTTAGCTATTGGTGTGGCTGATAGACTTGCTATGATGAAAAACTCTGTCTTTTCAGTCATCTCGCCAGAGGGCTGTGCAGCGATACTTTGGAACGACCCAGCTAAACAAGAGCAAGCTACAAAATCTATGAAGATAACGGCTGATGACTTAAAAAATTTATCGCTTATAGATGACGTGATAAACGAGCCGATAAATGGAGCTCATAGAGATAAAGACGGTGCAGCAAAGGCACTTGCAAACTACTTCATCTCAGAGCTAGCCGAGCTTGAGAAGCTTGATATAAACGAGCTTGTCGCAAAAAGAATAGATAAAATACTCTCTATCGGAGCTTACGAAGAGTAAAATTTATAGTCGCAAGTGAGTTGAAAGTTTAAGTAAATTCGCTTGTGGCTCTCCTTGACGCTAAATTTAATGTAACTTTTTTAAATTTTAAAAATTAAACAATTTTATATTTTTATCCCACTCTTTTAAATTTTAATAAGTCATCTATGCGACTTTTAAGTGTTTAAAGCTAAAATTCTTAGCAAATTTCATAAAGGCTATTTGTGGATAAATTTCAAGAAAAATATATAAAGCTTTCAAAAGATTACTACAAAAATAAGGGCAATGCAGCAAGCGTGGAGGCTTTGTATCAGTTCAAAGAAGAGCTTGAGGTAAGCGAGGATATGCAGGCAAAGAGCGTTTTAGTCGATATTTATCAGCTTTTGTCTATGCAAAAGAGTGCTTACGAGCTACTTTTAAAGATACACGATAAAAACGACAAAAAGCAGCTAAAAACGCTTGGCTACCTTGCGCAGTTTTTGGATGAGGGCGACAAATGGGCGGTGCCAAGGCCAAAGAGCAAAGAGCAAATTTTAGCTCAAAAGGCAAAGGCTGCCACCTTGCCAAAATTTCGCTATCACCCAGAGCCGCTAAAAACTGGTGCATTTAAAGATGATATGAGTGTCATCTGCGAGTGTTGCGGTAAAAACACAGAAATTTATTACAACAATGGCGTCTATAGCGAGCAAGATGTCACCTATCTTTGCCCAGCCTGCATCGCAAATGGCGAAGCTGCCAAGAAATTTGACGCTACCTTTGTGCAGGGCGCCGACAAGCTTGCCACGGATGACGCCAAAAAAGATGATGAGCTTTTTAATAGAACACCTGGTTATGAGAGCTGGCAGGGTGAGCACTGGGTGGCGTGCTGTGATGATTATTGCGCATTTTTGGGCGATGTGGGCACGAAGGAGCTTCTTGAGCTCGGAATTGCAGACGAGGTATTTGCGGACTATGCAAAAAGGGACGATTACGACGTGAAAATGGCTCGTGAGCTGCTCGTAGCGGGCGGCGATTTTGCTGGGTATTTGTTTCGCTGCTTGCACTGCAAAAAGTATCACATCTACATTGATGCTTGCTAGAAAGGAAAAATATGGATCTAAATGAAATTGCAAAAGGCTGCAAAGAGCGCGGTTTGGATGAGCTTTTTGAGTTTTTAAAGCCAATGGCCAAAAATGCTATAAAGATAGATACGCAGGCTAAAGATGACGGTGATATCGCTGTTGGAGCGTCTAAATTTGGCGGGCAGCCGGATCTGCCAGCCAATGTGCCTTGGCCCTCAAATGAAAACGGCGCGCTTAGTTTTGTGGCACAGATAAATTTTGCTGAAGTTAGCAAATTTGACACCGACGGATTACTACCAAAAAGTGGCATGCTCTATCTTTTTTATGATATAAATTTACGCATTTGGGGTTACGACCCTGCTGATAAAAAGGGCTTTGCTGTGATCTTTAGTGAGGCAGCTCAAGACCAGCTTGTTCGACAAAACGTGGATAGCGGAAATTTCACATTTGGCGCGCGATCTCTTAGCTTTAGGAGCGAGCTAAATTTGCCAAGTTTGCAAAGCTCGCTCGTGCCATTTGGTAAATTTAGCGAGGAGGAGTGGGAGGCCTATCATGAGATCATCGAGCCAAGCTGGCAGGCCAAAGAAAACAAGCTCCTTGGCCACTCTGACAACATCCAAGATGGCATGGAGCTAGAGTGCGAGCTCGTGGCAAACGGCCTTGACTGCGGCGATGGCAGCGCTTATCACCACCCAAATATCGCGGAGTTTGAGAAAAATGCCGCCCAGTGGCAGCTGCTTTTGCAGATAGATAGCGACTGGGATAGCGACATGGACTGGGACGGAGAGGGTAGAATTTATCTGTGGATAAAGAGGGACGACCTGGCGGAGCGCGACTTTAGCAAGACGTGGCTAGTTTTGCAGACGAGCTAGGGGCGAAATTTAGCCAAAAGCTTTTGATATGCGTCTGGTAGTAAAATTATTATTGCTGTTTTTTGGCGAGCCATATAAATTTCGCGCTTAGAATATGTAAATTTAAAGGCAAATGGCAGATTAAATTTATACTGGCTAGATCAAGTTTAAAATCTTTTGCAATTTACCGCCAGTTAAATTTACCTTGCAAGTGACTTTTGCTACCAAACTAGCGGCTCATCGCTAATTTGCCAGCATTTTTACATTCTTTTTCTAGGTTGAACTCGCGTTTTTTGTTTTTTACGTGACCGCTCAAAAGCATATCTTAATGTCGGTTGCAATATTTAGCCTTTATATCTTTTAAATTTCACGTAACCAGCAAATCTATCCATGCGCCAAATTTAGGCAAAATTTAGTAAAATCCTTAAAAAATTTAAAGGCAAAATATGTTTAATGGCTTAATCAGGGAGCTTGCCGAGGTCATTAGCTACTCGCAAAATGTTTTACGAATAAGGGCTAAATTTCGCCCAAATTTAGGCGACAGCATCGCAGTAAATGGCGCTTGTTTAAGTGTCATAAAACTATATGATGATGGCTTTAGCGTGGAGCTAAGCGCAGAGAGTAGGGCAAATATCGCAGTTGAAAATTTAAGTGGCTTGGTGCATATCGAGCCAGCGATGAAGCTTGGCGAGCGCGTGGATGGGCATTTGATGCAAGGGCACATCGACTTTATCGGCGTGATCTCGGCCATAAAAAAGCATGAAAATGGCGTTGATTTTTACATAGACTTGCCACGTGAGGCGATGGCTCTTATGGCAAACAAGGGCTCGGTGGGCGTTGAGGGCGTGAGCCTTACGATAAATGAAATTTTGCCAAAGGGCATAAGGCTAACGATCATACCGATCACGTTTAGAGATAGCCTTTTTGGCACTTTCAAGGTCGGCAGACGCGTAAATATCGAGAGCGACTTGCTGGCTCGCTACGTGGCTAGGATGCTTGAGGCTAAGCAAAATGGCGGCCTTAGCTGGGACGAGGTCGAGAGAATTTCAAGCCTCTACTAAGCGAGCGAAGATGCGTGAAAATTTAGAGATCGTTTTTGATAAAAATGGCATCACCGCTGGCTTTACAAACAGGCTTGGCGGCGTGAGTGAAGGTAAATTTAGCTCGTTAAATTTGGGTGATCACGTGGGCGATGAGCCAAAAGATGTCATAAAAAATAGAGAAATTTTGGCTAGAAATTTAGGTGTTAGGCAGCTTAAATTTATGAAGCAGATCCACTCGGACAAGGTTTTTGCCCTTGAAAACGAGGAGGATGAGCTGCCAGAGTGCGACGCTGTGATCACAAATTTAAGTGATGTTGGCATCTGCGTCTTGGTGGCGGACTGCTCGCCAGTTGTGATGATAGATGAGAGGCAGGGCGCTATCTGCGTGGCTCATGCGGGCAGAGCTGGCGTGATGCTAAAAATTTGCACAAAAGCAGTTATGCTTATGGGCGAGAAATTTGGCTCAAGAGCGGGCGAGATGAGCGTCTTTGTCGGAGCAAATATAAAAGGCGGCTGCTACGAGGTGGGCGAGCTTGATCTTGGGGAATTTAACGCATATAAGATAGGTAGAAATTTTGATATGAACGCGGCCTTGAGAGATGAATTTAGCGCACTTGGGGTTAGAAATTTAAACTTTAGCGAAGTCTGTACGCACTGCGACGAGAGATATTTTTCATACCGAAGAGACGGCGTGTGCGGTAGATTTTGCGGATTTGCAGTGAAATTTAAGGATAAAAATGGGATATGAGAGCGTTAAAAATCCACTAGCGGCAAAAATAGCTCAAAACGCTAGAAATTTGGGCTTTGAACAGCTTATGAATGAAGAGTTTGTGCAGATGCTACTTAGCTCAAAAAAGATGGAGCTAAGCGCCGTGGATAGGGAAAATGTCGAGCAAATTTTCATAAAACTGATGGAGATAGAAGAAAAAGTACAACTTAGCAAATAAAGGAGAAAAGATGCTTTTGCTTAAAAATGCTAATCTATACACGCCAAAATTTCTTGGCAAGCGTGATGTTTTGGTAGGTGGCGGTAAAATTTTAGCTATCGGCGAGGGGCTAAGTTTTAGCGTAGAAGGGCTAGAAATTTACGATCTAAAGGGTAAGGTTTTAGCTCCAGGTCTGATCGATCAGCACGTGCATATCACGGGTGGTGGCGGCGAGGCTGGATATCACTCAAGAACGCCTGAGATCACGCTTAGTCAGATCGTAAAGTATGGCACTACGACGCTTGTTGGCGTTTTGGGGACTGATGGTGTGACTAGAAGCTTGGAAAATCTCTACTCCAAAGCAAAAGCGCTCGAGTTTGAGGGTATCTCGACCTTCATCCACACCGGCTCATACGCAAGCCCCTGTGTGACATTTACTGGTGACATCGCAAAAGACCTCATACTAATCGACAAAGTGATCGGCGTAAAGATCGCACTGACCGATAACCGCGGTAGCTACGTCTCAAAAGAGGAGCTCATCAAAATTCTAAGCAAGATACGCATAGGCGGCATGGTCTCTAAAAAAGGTGGCGTGCTTCACATGCACATGGGCGGACTAAGCGAGAAATTTGACAACGTATTTAAGGTGGTAAAAGACTACGAATTCCCAGTTCATTACTTCTCGCCGACACACTGCGCTAGGACAAAAGACCTGTTTAACGAGGCTTTGAAATTTCAAAAAATGGGCGGAAATGTCGATATCACAAGTGGTGGGAGTAAATTTGCCCCACTTCACGAGGTGGTGGCTTATGGCCTTGAAAATGGGCTAAATTTAGAGCGCCTAACGATGAGCTCAGACGGCAACGGCAGCGTGCCTAAATTTAACGAAAATGGCGAGCTTATCGGGTATGGCTGTGCCTCATGTGCGTCAAATTTAGAGGTATTGCAAGCTTTGGTAAGAAATAAAATTTTAAAGATAGAAGATGCCTTGGCTTTGATGAGCAAAAACGTGGCGAGATATCTAAATTTAAGCCAAAAAGGCGAGATAAAAGTTGGCAATGACGCTGATCTTTGTGTCTTTGACGAGGAGCTAAATTTATATGACGTGATCGCAAAAGGCGAGTTTTGCGTTAAAGACGAAAAGGTCGTTAAAAAAGGCTTTTTTGAAAATTAATATCCTTAAAGATATAGTAAATTTACTATATCTTTTTATATGCTCATACATACCGATTTTATGGGCTTTTATGAGTGAAATTATGTAAATTACTATATTAAATATTTTATTAACTTCATTTAAGCGTGATTTAAGCGGGGGGGGGTAAATTATCCACTAAAAACAAAAAGGATTAATACATGCTACTCCACTATAAAAATATACTAAATGACTTCCTGGATTGTTCTAGTAAAGAAATTTATGATTTAGTAAATGAGAATAATGCTAAAGAAATAATTTCCTATACCTTGCTTTTTTTAAAAGAACATTGTAAAGAAGGAGATAAAACAGCAATAGAAGACGTAGATAATAATTTAAACTTCACTATCTACTCCTTGAGTGACATTAGCAGCAATGACATATGCAGATGCATATTAAATAGAGCAAAATTGATATCTGATGGAAATATATGTTCTAGTTTGAGTATTGCGCTTGCTTTAACTATTCTAACAGCTATTGCTAATAAATATAATTTGCTTAATAATGCTGAGGAGATCATTAGACTTTATAAAGAAAAATGGGAAAAATGCTTAAAAGATTATGAAGAAAAAAGCAGAGATGAACAAAGCAAGATTGAAGCTTTTATATCAAAACACAAATGTTTTGTAGATTATGATAAAAAGATTTTAGGCTATATAAAAAATAAATATGACAATAAACATATAAAAATCATGCAAGATATAAAACTACTTCCAGAGTATATTGAAGCTGATGGCAGTAATATATCAAACATTTTTGACCCATTCAAAAATTTAAAAGTACCGACCTATTTAAAGCCTTATTATTTATTATGTGTTGCTTTAGAAGTTTGTGACAAATATGATTTTAAAAGAGAATGTGAAAGTATTTTAAATAAATATGGAGTTCTAAAATGAGCGATGCTGCATTTTGGGGTATCATAATAGGTGGTACTTTAGTAGTTGGAATTACAGTAGATTTTTCTGCAATATATAAAAAAGAAGAAAAAGGTATAAATATAGAAGATATACTAAGTGGGAAAGAGACATATAAAAAAGCAGAAAAAGAGATAAAAACTGATAAATTGGGTCTAGGACAATCTTTGTTGGTGTATTTGGTATATTATTTGATTATATTGCTATTTTTTTCTGATAATGCAAAGGATGCTTTTAGTATTTTTTTTACCTCGATTTTAATGGGATTTTTTGTATGTAGTGTGCTTTATTATATTTTTAGCTGGGTATCTAGAGTGGTTGGAGGCACTGTAGATGCTGCCGTGGATGTTGCAGTATCTACAAAGCAGTACTTTGATGAACAAAAAGAAAAACGAGAAAGAGCTTTACAGGCTGAAATAGACGAAATGGTTAGACAAGATCAAATAAAACGTGAAAAAATCATAAATTCCCACGAATACAAAGAGCAACAGCGGAGAGAAAAGCGTATCGAGGATGCAAGGCGAGAAGTAAGAAGACTAACTGAAGGACTTGCAGATATTCCTGCCTACTATAATGACAGAAGAGTAGAGTTTGAAAAAAAATTAAAAGAGGCAGTGGATCGTCTTGAAACTTTAGAAAGAGCAGAAAAGGCTTTTAATCACATAGATCTACCATAAGATAAAAGCCATATGCCTTGATTGTTTCTTAAATTTAGCTTCAATAAAGCCAAGTTTCAATATAATCCAAGCTTTATTTCACACACGACAATCCTAAATTTGGTTGTGCGAAAGCATTAATGGTCGTGGAGGATAAAACTAAATTCAAGGCAAAATGCCTAAAACAAGGAGAAACTCATGGTAACTATGAGAGATTTATTAGAGTGTGGCGTACATTTTGGTCACCAAACACGCCGCTGGAACCCAAAGATGAAAAAATTTATCTTTGGCGAGAGAAAAGGTATCTATATTATAGATCTACAAAAGACTATCCGCTACTTCCGCTACACTTACAACATCGTTCGTGACGCAGCTGCTGAAGGCAAGTCAGTGCTATTTGTCGGTACTAAAAAACAAGCTATCGACGCTATAAAAGAGTACGCTGAAAAATGTGGAATGCCTTATGTAAATCACCGCTGGTTAGGTGGTATGATGACAAACTTCGGTACTATCCGCCAGTCTATCCGCAAACTAGAAGTTATCGAGACTATGGAAGAAGATGGTTCGATAAATTTACTAACTAAAAAAGAGGCTTTGATGCTTCGCCGTAAAAAAGAGAAGCTTATCGCAACTCTTGGTGGTATCCGCAATATGAAAAGCCTACCTGATATGATATTTGTTGTTGATACAGTTAAAGAAAAGATCGCCGTTCAAGAGGCAAATCGCCTAAAAATCCCAGTTGTAGCACCGATCGATACAAACTGCGATCCTGACGTTGTTGATTATCCTATCCCAGGAAACGACGATGCGATACGCTCTGTTCAGCTTTTCTGCCAAGAGATGGCTGAGGCGATCAGCGAAGGCAAATCACTTCTTGAGCAAGATGGTGGCGAGCAAGCTGCTGGCGAAGAAGTAAGCCAAGATGAGAAAGACGCAGTTGTAGCTGAGGCTATGAGCGAAGAAGACTTTGGCGAGGACGAAGAGTAATGGAAATAACTGCACAAATGGTAAAAGAGCTCCGCGAATCAACCGGAGCTGGCATGATGGACTGCAAAAAGGCACTTAGCGAAGCAAATGGCGACATGGAAAAAGCTGTTGATATCCTTCGCGAAAAAGGCCTAGGTCAAGCTGCTAAAAAGGCTGACCGTCTTGCAAGCGAGGGCTTAGTAAGCGTTGAAGTTTGCTCAAAATGCAAAAAAGCAACTATCAGCGAGATCAACTCTGAGACTGACTTCGTTGCTAGAAACCCACAGTTTCAAGCACTTGCAAAAGACACAACCGCTCACATCCAATCAAGTGGCATAAAAACAGTTGAAGAGCTAAATACAAGCACTTTAAACGGTGTTAAATTTGAAGAATACTTCAAAACTCAGATCGCAACTATCGGTGAAAACCTTGTAGTTCGCCGCTTTGAGACCATTAGCGCTGATGATAAGGGCGTGGTAAATGGCTACGTTCACTCAAATGGCCGTGTTGGCGTGCTTATCGGTGCAGCTTGCGAAAGTGCTGAAGTTGCAAACAAAGCAGCTGAATTTATAAGAAATTTATGTATGCACGCAGCTGCTATGAAGCCAAGCGTTATAAGCTACAAAGACCTTGATAAAGATTTTGTTGAGAAAGAATTTATCGCACTTCGCGCTGAGCTTGAAAAAGAAAATGAAGAGCTAAAACGCCTAGGCAAGCCACTTCACCACATCCCTGAGTATGCTAGCCGCTGCCAGATAGGTGAGGCTGAGCTTGCAAAAGCTACAAAAGCGATCGAAGAAGAGCTAAAAGCTGAGGGCAAACCTGAGAAAATTTGGGACAAGATCATCCCTGGTAAGATCGAGAGATTTTACGCTGATAACACAGTGCTTGACCAGCGCCTCACACTTTTAGGTCAGTTTTATGTAATGGACGATAAAAAGACTATCGAACAAGTTATCGAAGAGAAGAGCAAAGAGCTTGGCGGCAAGATCGAGATCGTAAAATACGTTCGTTTCGAGCTTGGCGAAGGCTTAGAGAAAAAAGTAGATGACTTTGCTGCAGAAGTTGCTGCTCAAATAGGCTAATGGAAATTTTAAGAGCGTCTAATCTAGGCTTTGCGTATGATTATACGCTCTTTAATAATATAAATTTAACTCTAAATCAAAAACAAAGTATCGCGATAACCGGCGTTAGTGGTTGTGGCAAATCAACACTTTTACACATACTTTCAACACTTTTAAAGCCAAATTTTGGCGAGGTCATCTATCAAGATAGATCGATCTATGAGCTTTCTCAAAACGAGCTTTTGGCCATTAGAAGGCTTCATTTTGGCATCATTTTTCAGTCGCACTATCTTTTTAAAGGTTTTAGCGCTTATGAAAATATCGAGCTTGCAAGCATCTTGTCTGGCGAAAATATAGAAAAAAATGATCTTGAAGCGCTTAAAATTTCAAGTGTGATAAATCAAAAAGTTGGAGAGCTAAGTGGCGGCCAGCAGCAACGCGTCAGTATCGCTAGAGTGCTTACTAAAAAGCCAAAGATCATCTTTGCAGACGAGCCAACAGGCAACCTTGATAAGCAAACAGCAAATGAAGTGATGCAAGTTTTGTTTGACTATATAAATGAAAATAACGCTGCCCTTGTTCTAGTCACTCACGACAACGACCTAGCCGCGAAATGCGACAACTCATACAAGCTTGAGAACAAAGAGCTTGTGCAAATTTCTTAAAATTTAGCTTCAAATTTCTAAAAACTACCACATAAATTTAAAAACAAAGTAAAATTTTGTAAAATTAGCAAAAAATTTAAAAGAGCAAAATGGAACTAATAGAATTTTTTGGGACTGATAAGACCATAGTTTTTATGCTTTTATTTGCACGCCTAAGCGGTCTTATCGTTTTTTTTCCATTTTATTCGCACAATCAAATTCCTCTTAGCGTAAAAACGCTTTTGGTTTTTGTTCTTTGTGTCGTGCTTTTTCCTCTCTCAAAAGCTCATGAAAACTCTATAAATTTCCTAGTCGGTGAGATACTTGGCGAGGTGATGCTGGGTCTTAGTGCTGGACTTATGCTAACCATCATCTTTGCCACACTTCAAATGGCAGGCGAGCAAATTTCGATGGTCATGGGCTTTTCGATGGCGTCGGTGCTTGACCCACAAACTGGCACAAACTCCCCAGTCATAGCAAACCTTATAAATTTCATCGCCCTTTTGACATTTCTAGCTTTTGATGGTCACCATTTGCTTCTTCAGTTTTACGCTAGCTCGCTTGCTGTTGTGCCGCTAGGAGATTTTTATCCACGCCCTGGCATCATGAGCTATGCGATAAATTTATTTACAAATTTGTTTATGTTTGGCTTTATCATGTCATTTCCCATCATCGCCCTCTCTTTGCTCTCAGACTCCATTTTTGGCATGCTTATGAAGACGATGCCTCAGTTTAACCTATTGGTTATCGGCTATCCTATTAAAGTAACGATTGGCTTTTCTGTTTTGATAGCCATTCTTGCTGGCATTATAAAGATAATAACTGACATGATGATGCAAATTCTAAACGATATGCCGTCATTATTTTTTTAAGTAAATAGCAATGAAATTTATCATAAAATACAGCTTCAAGTGCTTCAAGGAGGGATTATGAAAGTTGCGCTCGTAAACAAAAATCCAGCAGTTTCACGTCTCATAACACTAAGTCTAAATAAAATAGGCGTAGAGTATGTAGAATTTGATGATGTTAATGCAGTAAGTGGTGAATTTGACTATATTATTATTGACAGCGATATGGAGAGCGCTGATGTAAAATTTGACCAAAAAGTGATGTATCTAGCCCCAAGAGGCGGCATAAAGCCTGATTTTGCTGACATTATGCTTGAAAAGCCATTCCTCCCTACCGAATTTATAAATTTATTTGAAGAAAGTAGGGCGGTCAATGTGGCTGGTGATGATACAAAGGCTGAACTAGGACTTGATGATTCCGCAAACTTCGATGATTTTGAACATATTGATGAAAATTATGAAGAACTACAAAATTTTGAGTTGCCAGAAATTGACACAGATTTTGAAAATTTAGCAAAAGAAGATGAAATCGAAAAATTAGATGATAATGTTTTAAATGATGAATTTTTAAAAGAGCACTTAGAAGATTCTAGTGTTGGAGATTTAGAAGATGAAGAGATCAGTTTGGACGAGGCTGATACTGAGCTAATTGACGAAAATAGTGAAGAAACTGAAGCGGCCAATGAAAATGTAGATGATGAATCTAGTAAAACGCCAAAAGTAGAAGAAACTATCGAAGATGGATTAAGCAGTGATTTTGGGGATCTTAGCGCACTTGTTGATGAGATAGAAAATATGGACGAGAGCAGCCCAGTAGATGAAGAAGCTAGAGACGAGCTTGAAAAGATCGTTGAGCAAAATACACAAAATTTAAAAATAGATGAGAATGATGAAGAGTTAGATGATATTAGTCAAAGTAAAAAAGAGCTTAGTGAGATTGATTCGCTTGATGAAGAGCTAAATAGTGAAGAGGCTGACGAAGAAAATAAAAATTTAGATGATGCTGACGAGACCGATGCTAAAAATTTAGAGCAAGAAGAGCTAAATTTAGACGAGCTAGCTAAATTTGATGATGAAGATAGCCTTGAAAATGAGATAAAATTAGAAGATAAGCCTAAAGATGAGGAGAATTTAGATGAGATATCTGAGGCTGATGAAGAGCAAATTCAAGTAGATGATGAAAAAGCAGAAGAAGATATAGAAGAAGAGGCTCTGGATGAAATTTCAAGTGAGGAGCTAGAAAATTTAGAGTCTAGTGATAGCGAAAATGCTTCTAGTGAGATGCCAGTAGAAGAGCTAGAAGAGGCGAGCGAGCCAGAAGCCAAAGAAGATATAGGCCTTGCGGATGAAACTTTTGAAGAAGAAAATGTTCAAGAAGAAGAGACGCAAGAAGAGAGCAAATACGCAGCATCAAGTGAGTTAAATTTTGACGCGGCATCGATAGATGATATAGATGAAAACACTATGTTGGCGGCATTTGGACTAAAAGATATGCCTCAAACAAGCTCAAAAAATGATGCAAAAGAAGACTACAAAGAAGAGCTAACTAAAAAGATCACAAAACACGTCCACGAGTCGCTAAATGAGAGCTCGCTAAGAGATGTGCTAAAAGATATGAACATCAAGATAAATATAAGTTTCGAGGAAAAGTAGTTGCAAGGACAAATTTTAGTAGTTTCGGGACCTAGTGGAAGCGGTAAAAGCACGCTTTTGGGCCGTCTTTTAAAGGAAGAGAAAGACCTATATTTTTCTATCTCAAGCACAACAAGAGCCAAAAGAGAAGGCGAAGTTGATGGGGTGGATTATTATTTTATAAAAGAAGATGAATTTAAAAGCGGCATAGAAAAAGGCGAGTTTTTAGAGTGGGCGCAGGTGCATAAAAACTACTATGGCACAAGCTTAAAGCCAGTTTTATCAGCGCTTGAAGCTGGTAAGATAGTGATATTTGACATCGATGTGCAGGGCTTTCACATCGCACTCGAGAAATTTAAAAGCTACATCACTTCAGTTTTTATCACAACTGCGAATAAAAAAGAGCTAAAAAGGCGCTTGAAAAACCGCGGAACAGATAGTGATGAGACGATAGAAAATCGCTTAATGAACGCAGTTGGCGAGATGGAGCATATTTTAGAGTATGATTATTTTTTAGTAAATGATGATATAGAAAAGAGTTATAAAGGGCTAAAATCAATCCTTCGAGCAATGAGATTAAAAAGTGCTAAGATAAACTTAAGAAATGTCATCGACGAGTGGATAGATTGTTAGAAATTCAGGAATTTATGATAATATTTTGAGAAAATTTGATAAGGAGAAAAGATGGGTTCTTTTAGTATTGGCCACTGGTTGATCGTTTTAGCGATCATTGTATTGCTTTTTGGAGCAAAGAAGATCCCAGAGCTTGCAAAAGGACTAGGCAAGGGCATAAAGACTTTTAAAGCTGAGATGGAGGACACAACCCCTGAAAAGAGCGAAAAAGTCGAGCATAAAGAAGAGGGCGCAGCTAGTCAAAAGATAGAAGAAACAACTAAAAACGCATAGGTTTTAGAGTTGAAAGATAAAGTAAAAGCTGAAATTTCAAAGGTTTTAGAGCGAGAATTTGTGTTTGAAAAGCCAAAGGATAAAAATTTAGCCCACTATGCGACGCCGCTTTTTAGCCTCGCAAAAGAGCTAAAAAAGTCTCCAGCTATGATAGCTAGCGAGTTTGCTGATAAATTTAGTGATAGCAAGATAGTTGAAGCTAGTGCGGTAAATGGCTACTTAAATTTCAAGCTTAAGAGCGAATTTTTAGATGAAATTTCAAAGCAAATTTTGCTAGATAGTGAAAATTTTGCAAAAGAAGATGCGAAAAAAGACAGCTATTTAATAGAATATATCAGCGCAAATCCAACTGGGCCGCTTCACATTGGACACGTTAGAGGCGCAGTTTATGGCGATACTTTGGCAAGACTTGGCAAAAGACTTGGCTACGCTATCTCAACAGAATACTACATAAACGATGCTGGCAATCAAATAGATCTGCTTGGCACTTCGATATCACTTGCGGCTAAAGAGCTGCTTTTTAACGAAAGCGTCGTCTATCCAGAGAAATATTACCGCGGGGATTATATTTTAGATATTGCTAAGCTTGCAAATGAGAAATTTGGCAAGGAAATTTTTTATGACGAGAGCAGAAACCTTGAGCTTGCTGAGTTTGGCAAGGATATCGTGCTTGAAATCATCAAAAAAGACTTGGCTGACGTTGGCATTTTTATAGAGAGCTGGGCCAGCGAAAAAGCTCTTTACGACCGCCTGGAGCCAACCATAAACAAGCTAAAACGCTCAAACCAAATGTATGAAAAAGAGGGCGCTACTTATATCGCTTCTACCACACTTGGCGACGATAACGATAGGGTTGTGGTTAGAAATGACGGCAGACCGACATATTTAGCTGGCGACATCATATATCATAACGCTAAATTTGAGAAAAATTTTGACCACTATATAAACATTTGGGGCGCGGATCACCACGGATATATCGCAAGGCTAAAGGCTGCGATAAATTTCCTTGGTTACGATGAAAACAGGCTTGAAGTGATACTTATGCAGATGGTTAGTCTGCTAAAAGAGGGCAAGCCATACAAAATGAGCAAGCGCGCTGGCAATGCGGTACTGATGAGTGATATCGCGAGTGAGATCGGTGCTGAGGCGCTTAGATTTATCTTTATAAGCAAGGCAAATACGAGTAGCTTGGAATTTGACGTAGATGAACTTAAAAAGGAGGATAGCTCAAACCCTATCTTTTATATAAATTACGCTCACGCCAGGATAAATCAAATTTTTGCAAAGGCTGGGAAAAGCGTTAGTGACGTGATAAATGCAGACTTTGAGTGCCTAGATGAAAATGCCAAAAATTTACTTTTTGAAGCGCTTATATTGCCTGAAATTTTAGAGGATGCTTTTGCTTCAAGGCAGCTTCAAAAAATACCAGACTATCTAAAGTCACTAGCTGCTAGCTTTCATAAATTTTATAATGAAAACCGCGTAGTTGGAAATGAAAACGAAGATAGTTTGTTAAAAGTCTTTGCAGTCGTTGCTATCTCGATAAAAACAGCATTTAATATAATGGGAATCACAGCTAAAGATAGGATGTAATCTAATTAAAAACTTTTGCGAAAAAATATTTATTATGTTTTATTAAAATATAACTAAGTAAGCCTTTGATCGCCTGATTTTATGAGATTTTCTAGCGCACTTCGCAAGGCTTTTGCGTCGCTATTTTCAGGGGATAAAAAATTCACCTGGCCAAATTTCTTCCTAAGCTTCTCTAGCTCGAGTTTGGTGAAAGTATATTTTTCGCCAAGGATGATCATAGGCCTATCCCTTTATCTTTATTTTAAATTTGCATTATAAAATTCGTCTAATTATACCCAAACGTGCTAATTGCATTTTTAAAAAAAGAGTTAAGGTTAAAATATGTATCACAAATTTCTCGCTGTCTTGGTTTTAGCGCTCATATGCGGCGTTTCTTTTGCGCTCTCAAACACGGTCTTGGCTAAATTTCACACTAGCCCACTCATCATCTCTATCATTTTAGGTGCCATTTTTGCAAATCTTTTCACCAAACAGACTCAAATTTTAAAAAGTAGTGGCGTCGTAGCGATCGCTGGGAAGCAAATTTTAAGACTAGGCATCATACTTTTTGGCTTTAACATAAGCCTTAGCGAGATCGCAAGTGTCGGTACCATTGGCGTGATATACGCAGCTTTTATGGTATTTGCGACCTTTTGCTTTGCGCTTTTTGCCGCTAAAGCTTTGGGGCTTAGCAAGGATAGCGCCGTGCTCATTGGCTCAGGGGCTAGCATATGCGGCGCAGCTGCTGTTATGGCTACTCAAAATGAGATAAAAGCAGACGCAAACAAGCTTGCTATCGCCATTTGCACGGTGGTGCTCTTTGGAACGATTGGCATGTTTATCTATCCATTTATCGCTAAATTTCTAGCTCTCACGCCACACCAAACTGGCTTTTTTATCGGCGGCTCGCTTCACGAGGTAGCCCATGTAGTGGCAGCTTCAGCAGCATTTGATAGCACAGCAAGTAGCACCGCCGTCATCATAAAAATGCTTCGTGTCATTATGCTAGTACCATTTTTGTTTTTGCTAAATTTCTTAAATTTAAGCCAAAATAGTGGCGGCTCAAAAATAAAAAGCATACCTTGGTTTGCGCTATTTTTCTTAGTGGCGATCTGCTTTAGATCTTTGCCATTTTTCCCTGAAAATTTGGTGCAAATTTTAAAGCTAGCCGCTAGTATCTGCCTTTGCGTCGCGATGTGTGCTTTGGGATTTGGGATAGATAGGAGTATATTTAAAGCGACGGGCAAAAAGCCATTTTTGTTAGCATTTTTTATATTTTTATGGCTTATTTGCTCATCGCTTATCTTTGTTAAGACTCTTTGCTAGTTTTTAGCTTTTGCAAAAACTCTTCAATGTTGTATTTTGCTCTGTAAGCTGGGCTTAAAAGATGTATCAAGATGTCGCCAAGGTCCATCACGATCCAATCAGGCGAGCTCTCCGTGCCTACAAATCTCTCCCCAAGAGGCTTAAGCTCCTCTTTTAGATCCTCAGCCAGCGAGTAAGCGTGCCTCTCGCCAAGCGTAGTAGCGATAACTACGGCCTTTACGAAATAATCATCTCCACTCATATCAAACACTTGTATCTCTTCAGCCTTTTTTGCGTCTAAAACCTTAACTATACTTTCGGTGCGCTCTTGCATCGATCTCTCTTGCATCTTTAATCCTTGGTAAAAATTTATAATCTCATCTTTTATCTCGCTAGGCAGCTCATCAAGCCCCTTTTGATGCCTGATCTGCGACGAGCTAACATCCACGTGCACGTCCATTTTTTGTAAATTTCGTGGAATTTCTATGTGATTGCGCTTGGCGATCACAAACTGCACTAAGCTTTTTAGCTCCTCATATCCGTGCCACTTATCAAGCGTAGCTAGGTGGTCCGCGCCTATTATGAGATAAAATTTCTCTATCTTGAATTTCTCATACAAATACTTAACCGTCTCTATGGTAGGCACTGGGCGAGCTAAATTTATCTCATAGTCTGAGATCTCGACCTTCTCTAGGCCGCCCCAAATTTCTCTTATCCACTTTAGGCGAAGCTCTGGCGGAGCTGAAAATTCGCTCTTAAAGGGACTTATAAAAGTTGGCATGATGATGAGCTTGTCGATATCAAGGCCGCTTAGTGCCATTTTCACAATGCTATCGTGTCCTAAATGAACTGGATCAAAGCTCCCGCCAAAAAGTGCTAACTTCATCTATTAAAGTGCCTTGTTTATATTTGTTTTAAAATTCTTTTTTGTAGAATTAGGCGTAATTATATCAAAAGGAGCTAAGATGTCAGTTAAAGTAGCAATAAACGGCTTTGGGCGTATCGGTAGGTGTGCTGCTCGTATTATTTTAGAGCGTGATGATGTTGAGCTTGTCGCTATTAACGACACCGCAACAAGGGATATGACGAGGTACTTGCTCAAATACGACAGCGTGCATGGCGAATTTAAGCAAGACGTTAAGGTGATAAGCGACGATTTTATAGAAGTAAATGGCAAAAAGATAAGAGTTTTTTCTACAAGAGATCTAAACGAGCTTAGCTACGCAGACTACGGCGTAGACGTGGTTTTAGAGTGCACTGGCAAGTTTTTAACCACTGAAAAATGTGAGCCATATCTTGCTCGTGGCGTCAAAAAAGTCGTCATGAGTGCTCCAGCAAAAGATGACACGGCGACATTTGTAGTTGGCGTAAATGACGATAAATACGCAGGCGAAGCGATCGTCTCAAACGCAAGCTGCACCACAAACGGCCTAGCTCCAGTGGCAAAGGTGCTAAACGATAAATTTGGCATCGTAAAAGGGCTAATGACTACGATCCACGCATATACAAATGGTCAAAGCCTAGTTGATGTAAAAGCTAAAGATTTTCGCCGCTCACGCGCTGCAGCGCTAAATATCGGACCTACAACAACTGGAGCTGCAAAAGCGATCGCTAAAGTACTCCCCGAGCTAAGTGGCAAGATGCATGGTCAAGCGGTCCGCGTGCCAGTGGCAAACGTCTCAATGGTCGATCTAACAGCGGTTTTAAAAAGACCGGCTAGTAAAGATGAGATAAACGAGGCATTTAGGGCGGCTTCAGAGTCAAATTTAAAGGGAATTTTATTCGTCGATGACGACTACAGAGTTAGCAGCGACTTTTGTACAAGCACCTTTAGCAGTATCGTAGCGAGCGACACCACACAGGTTATCGCTGATGATATGGTGAAGGTCTTTGCGTGGTACGACAACGAGTGGGGCTACTCAACAAGGCTTGTTGATCTTGCTAAGATCGTGGCTACAAAGTAAATTTAAAGGGTGAAAAATGAGTGATATTTTATCGATCAACGACCTTGAGCTTAATGGTGCAAAAGTCTTTATAAGGTGCGATTTTAACGTGCCTATGGACGAGTTTTTAAACATCACTGATGACCGCAGGATCCGCTCAGCGATACCAACTATCCGCTACTGCTTGGATAATGGCTGCAGCGTGGTTTTGGCTAGTCACTTAGGGCGTCCAAAAAACGGCTATGAAGAGAAATTTTCACTTCAAGGCGTGGCTAAAAGGCTATCAAGACTGCTTGATAGAGAGGTGATATTTGCTGAAGATGTGATCGGAAATGACGCTAAAACAAAGGCTGCGGCTCTAAAGCCAGGCGAAATTTTAATGATAGAAAATTTACGCTTTGAAAAGGGCGAGACCAAAAATGACGAGGCTTTGGCAAAAGAGCTTTCAGGCTTTGGCGAATTTTACATCAATGACGCATTTGGCGTTTGCCACAGGGCTCACGCATCGGTTGAAGCGATCACTAAATTTTACGATGAAAAGCACAAGGCAGCGGGATTTTTACTACAAAAAGAGATAAATTTCGCTCAAAATTTGATAAAACATCCATCTCGTCCATTTGTCGCAGTCGTGGGTGGCTCAAAGGTAAGTGGCAAGCTTCAAGCCTTGCATAACCTTCTGCCACGCGTCGATAAGCTCATAATTGGCGGCGGCATGGCATTTACATTTTTAAAATCACTTGGCGAAAACATCGGAAATTCGCTCCTTGAAGAAGAGCTCATCGAAGATGCAAGGCAAATTTTACAAAAAGGCAAAGAGCTAGGAGTGAAAATCTACCTGCCAGTAGATGTCGTCGCTGCTCAGACATTTTCAGCTGAAAGTGCCGTAAAATATGTCCCTGCCCAAGAGATCCCAAATGGCTGGATGGGGCTTGACATCGGGCCAGCGTCGATTAGGCTATTTAAAGAGGTTATCGCAGATGCTCAAACCATCTGGTGGAACGGACCTATGGGCGTTTTTGAGATGGATAAATTTAGCAAAGGTAGTATCAAAATGAGCCACGCTATCATCGACACTCACGCGACAACCGTCGTTGGCGGTGGTGATACGGCTGACGTGGTCGAGCGCGCAGGAGACGCTGATGAGATGACATTTATCTCAACTGGCGGCGGTGCTAGCTTGGAGCTAATAGAAGGCAAAGAGCTGCCAGGCATAAAGCCGCTTAGAAAAGAGGAGTAGGTCTTGAAATTTCTAGCGAATTTAAAGTGCAACCACACAAGAGCAAGCTTTAGAGAGTACGCGAAAATTTTAGACGAAAATTTAAGCGCAAACGACGACGTGAGCGTATTTGCTCCAGCTAGTGCCTTTGATGAAAAAAGGCATCTTTTTAGGCTTGGGGCGCAGAATTTCTACCCATGCGAGAGTGGGGCATTTACTGGCGAGATCGGCAAGGCGATGCTTGATGAATTTGAGATCAAAGATGTGCTGATCGGCCACTCTGAAAGGCGTGAAATTTTAAATGAGAGCGAGGAGTTTTTGCGAGCGAAATTTGACTTTGCCGCAAAAAATGGCTGGAACGTGATCTACTGCATCGGCGAAAATTTAAGCACAAATGAAAGCGGAGCGACCAAAGAATTTCTAAGCCGCCAGCTTGAAAATATAGACCTAGATTATAAAAATTTAGTCATCGCCTACGAGCCGATCTGGGCGATAGGAACGGGCAAGAGCGCTAACATAGAGCAGATAGATGAGGTGCTAAGTTTTTTAAAGACAAAGGCAAACGTGCCGCTACTTTACGGTGGAAGCGTCAATGCAGCAAATATCGCTGATATCGCAGGTATAAAAAGCTGTGATGGGGTTTTGGTAGGCACGGCCAGCTGGGATGCGAATAATTTTCTAAATTTGATACGCGTTATCTCGTGAGCGCTTTTTAATGAGTTCGAAATTTTAAGTCCGCGACAGGCTATTTGCCTAGTCTTGACCTAAAATTTCTACACAACATTAAAATTCATCTCACGATACTGCCGCTATTAAATTTGGTTTAAAATTTAAATATCGCTTAAAAGTCAAACAAAATAAAAGGAGAAATGATGATACTAAAAGGTAAAAAAGGTCTAATCGTCGGCGTTGCTAATGCTAAATCGATAGCTTATGGCATCGCAAAAGCTTGTCACGATCAAGGTGCGCAGATGGCATTTACATACCTAAATGACGCTCTTAAAAAGCGTGTAGAGCCGATCGCTGAGGAGTTTGGTAGCAAATTTGTCTACGAGCTTGATGTGAATAACCAAGCTCACCTTGACGGGCTTGCAAATCAAATCAAAAAAGACCTTGGCGAGATCGATTTTGTTGTGCATGCAGTGGCTTACGCACCAAAAGAGGCGCTTGAGGGCGAGTTTGTAAATACGACAAAAGAGGCATTTGACATAGCGATGGGCACTAGCGTTTATTCGCTGCTAAGCCTTACTCGCGCGGTCCTACCGGTGCTAAAAGAGGGCGGCTCGGTGCTTACTCTTACATACCTTGGCGGACCAAAATTTGTGCCACATTACAACGTCATGGGCGTTGCCAAAGCAGCACTTGAAAGCTCGGTTCGCTACCTAGCGCATGACCTTGGCGCTAAAAATATCCGTGTAAATGCGATCAGCGCAGGCCCAATTAAAACGCTTGCCGCAAGCGGAATAGGCGATTTTAGGATGATTTTACGCTACAACGAAGTAAATAGCCCGCTAAAACGCAACGTCACGACTGAAGACGTCGGCAACAGCGCTATGTACCTGCTTAGCGACCTAGCTAGCGGCGTAACAGGCGAAGTTCATTACGTAGATTGCGGCTACAACATCATGGGCATGGGCGACGTGGCTACCGACGCCGAGGGCAACACGATCCTAGCTTGGGACGCAAAATAATCTACTGATATAAATTTGGCGGGGCAACTCGCCAAATTCTTCTTTTAAATTTCACCAAATTTATCGCAAGGACAGAAAATGAGGGCTTTAGATGAGCTTATAGACACAAATGAGCCAGGCTGGGCGCTGATCGAAGAGTGGCTAAAAGAGGCCAAAAATGACTATGAAATTTTGCCTCGTGATGAGAGCAGGGCGCAAAGTGAGCTTTTAGGGCTTCAGGTCACCACTCGCTCGCCGATGGGAGCGCTTGTTTATGGGTGCGGCGGCATAGTGATAGATGGTGGTTGGTTGCGTCTTCTTGGCTCAGGATGTGAGCAGATGAAACGCGGAATTTACAGCTTTAACCTTGGCAAAAGCTTTAGCGAAGCAGGACAGATGCCTAGCTATTTGCTCGTGGCGGACGATGTTTTGGGCGGATTTTTCGCGGTAAATGGCGGCGCCTTTGGTGGCAAAGCTGGCAACGTCTTTTACTATGCACCAGATAGCGGTAAATGGGAAGATACGCAGCTTGGCTACTCGCAGTTTTTATACTGGGCGCTAAGTGGCGATATATCTAAATTTTACGAGCTTTACCGCTGGGATGGCTGGCGCGAAGATATGAGAGGTTTTAGCCTTGATAAGGTGATGTTTGCGCTACCACCGCTTCTTTGGCAAGACACCGACGTAAGGCTAAGGCTAAAAGATATGAAAAAAGATGGCGTTAATATCGATGAGTATTTTGCCTCTTTGTTTAAGGGTAAGAAATAGGATTGATTTTGTAAATTTCGGCTTTTGCAAATTTTAAAATCTTACTCACTCACCTTGGCAACTTACTAAATTTTGAAGCGTGATATGCTCGCTCATAAATTTTAGAATTTGCTAGAAAGTTATCTGATGATAAAACACATGCGGCGCAAAGCGCTTTCGCATGTCACCTCTAACGTTGTCGGGGCTTTAC
>ERZ772974.88-NODE-88-length-69347-cov-6.226303_pt1 | contig 69347 bp, 55 predicted proteins | sample MGYA00580671_ERZ772974 | MGnify/ENA primary metagenome ERZ772974 (study PRJEB29015, sample SAMEA2738065) | human oral metagenome | biome: human oral; feature: human-associated habitat; material: saliva | place: China | collected 2218 ... | reverse complement strand
GCAAGTATAAATCTTGAAAAAGCAAAAATATATAAAGTAATAGCATAGATATTTTTAAATGTACCGATGGCTAGTTGGGAATTTACGACTATTGAGAGTACAAGGAACTATGAGTAGATACAAAGTATTGAAAATATACTCAATGAAGTAGTAAAAATCTAGTGTATTAAATATATTTTGATACATTTTAGTAGCAATGTTTTTATTTTACAAAGAACAAGATAAAGTAAAAGAACACGAAAAAACGCTTGACAAAATGACTTATGAAGTTAGAAAAATTAGATAATTTTGACTTTGGAATAGAGTAAAATTACTTCATTGTTTGGTAAAATTAATTTGTTATAATCTGTATATAACAAAAAAATAAAAGGAGAAAGTAAATGAAAAAATTAAGTAAAGAAGATTTAATTAAAAAATTTAATGAAATGAAAGATGATGTTGTAAAAGCTAAAGAATTTGCTGAAGATTTAATTTATGTTACTAAAGGATATGTAACAGAGGGTTTAAAAAGAGAAAAGGAACAATATTATATTGACAAAAAAGATTTAAAAGAAGAAATGAAAGAAGATATAGCCTTTATTAGTGATTATAATAAAAGAATGGCTGAAAAGAAAGAAGATAACCCTTATTTCAATCCTAATTCGCCATTAAATGAAAATAGAGAAAATACAGATATTGAATATACTAAAGTTAGTGTTTTATCTAGTTTTTATGAAAATTTACAAAAAGGTAATGGAGAAGTTTTAAACAGTTTAAATAAAAACGACCATTATAACAATACACTTTTAAATGAATATGTTGTTGAGAAAATAGAAAGAATAAACGAAACTACTAAAAACTTAAATGGTGCTTTTAAAATAGAATATGAACCTGATAAAGCAACAGGAACTATAATGAATAATGTCGGTGAAAATTATATAGAAAGTTTTGAATTTAGACCTGTTAATAATACTGAATTTATGGATAAGTTAAATAATCTTTACAATAATGGAAAATCTGAACTTGATAAAATAGAATTAAAGTACGAAAATTTTGGAAACTTGACAGACGCAAGTACCTATGATAGAGGAAACAGAAACTCTAAATTATCTTTATTTATAGTAGGTGGAAAAGAAGAACAAAATGAACTTACAATAGTAAGTGGAGATAAAAAACTATATTTAAAGGGAGATGAAGTTAATTTAGGTGAAATGATGTCAATGAGAAATGCTACAACTTTCTTATTTGATAAAGAAGAAGAAAAGGTTGAAAAACATATAAAACTTGCTTATGAAATAAAAAATGATGTTGATAAATTAAAAGAAGATTTACTAAAACAAGATTTTGATACAATTAAAACAAATGTTTATTCATCTGTTTTAAATAATCTTGAAATAAAAGAAAAAACAAATAATTTTCAAAAAGATACTAATAATTTAGAAATTGAAGTTATGGAAAGATTTGAAGATGTTTTTACAGGATTAGGACAAGACTTTAGAAATGAATTTGTGGAAAAAAATGCTGAAAAATTTGGCTTAACACTTGATGAAAATGGAAAAGCTAATGAAATAATGGAAATGAATGTTCCTTATGATAAAGGTGTAAATGATTTTCTTAGAGGAAAGTATATGGAAGAAGTTCACGATTTTCAAGAAAGAGTATTAAATTTTGGTACTAATATGAGTACAAAAATTGAAGATAAATTTTCTAGTGTTGAGATTTCAGGATATTCAAATAATAACATAGAAAAAGTTGAAAAAGCATACGAAGACTTATATGAATATTCTGTTAGAAGTGGTGCTAATAATCCTAAACTATTCTCAATAAATGGAAATACAGTAGGCTTAGAAATTGGTGAACTTTCAGGTAAATTTGAAAAATTAGAAGAAAAATTTAATAAAGATAAAGTCGAAGATAAAGAAGTTGAAAAATCTTCAAAAGAAAAATCTTTAAAAGAATACGAAGAAGAAAAAGAAGTGGGAAAAGGTAAAGAAATAGACTTTTAAAAACAGGGGGTAAATATGTTACTTAATAGAAGAAATTTAGCAAGAGCATTTAATGTCTTGAAAAAAGGTGTGGAAATTGGAGCAGACATAGGTATAGCTTTAACAAAAAATGCTTTTAATCTAGGGAAAGATATTGTATGTATTTTTAAAGAACAAATAGACGAATATAGTAAACCAATAGATGATGTTTATTTAAGGCAGAGAGCAGATGTAAAAAAAGAAGTAGAAAATGGAATAAATGAAATTCGTGAACAAAAAGAAAATGCTAAAATTGAAAAAATGCCTGAAGTCAATATAAACTTATCAGTTTTTCAAATAGGGTTTACACCTGAACAATTAAAAGAATTTGAAGAAACATTAAAATCTAAAAATAAAGAATTTAAGGAAGAATTTTTTGAGAATGTTGATGTAAAGAAAATAGTTGAAGTTGATAGTTTATCAGTAGAAAAAATGGATAAATTTGAAAAAGTATCTGAAAAAGTTAATGGTAGTTTTGGGATAAAATATTCAAGAGAAACAGATGAAATTTCTGTTTTAATTCACGATTATGATGAAAAAAGAATATTTGCTAGAGAATTTAGTCCTAAATATGAAAGTGAAGAAAGAACAGAATTTAATGAAAGAATGGCAAAATTCTTTAATAATCAATTAGAAAGTGGAGAAGAAAAGTTTTCACCTAAAGATTTTGATAAAGTTCTTGAAAATATTGCAGGTGCAACTGAAGAAGATAGAAAAGCTAATATAAACACTAGACTTTATGTCGATAACATAAAAGGAAAAAAAGAATTTTTAACTAAAAGAGGAGATGAAAAACTTCTTATTAAAGATTTTAATGTAGGACAAGCTATGGCTTTAGACAATTCAGCAGTTATGATGTTAGAATTAAATAAAGATAAAGCTGAAGTTAGAGAAAATACTAAGCAAGATATAAGATTTGATGTCAGAGAAATAAAAGAAGAACTTAGCAATAAGAGTTTTAATGATATAAAGAATATTGTTTTTGCAAGTGTCCTAAACGATAAGGAAATTATAGAAAAAACAGATAATTTTCAAAAAGATGTTTCAAATGTAGGAGATGTTGTAGAAGAAAAATTTGAAAAAGTATTTGATGATTTAGGTTTAGACTTCAAAAACAAGTTCTTAGTTAATAATGCAGAAGAATTAAAGCTAACTGTTAGTAATCCTGATAAAAACTTCCCATTAATAGATGAATTTGATAATAAGTATGAAAATTATGAAAAGAATGTTGATTTCTTTATAAAAAACTTATACAAGGAAGAGGCAAGAGATTTCCAAGAAAGAGTTTTATGCTTTGGAAATAATTTTAGTACAAATATAGAAGATAAGTTTACAAAAGAAGAATTTTATGCTGATTATAAAGTATTAGACAAAATTGATAAAGTTTTTGAAGATACTTTTGAATATGCAAAAAACAAAAATATAGATATTAAAAATGAGAAAGAATTAAAAGCCTTAACAGATGAAGTTCGTTTAAATTTAACTGATAAGAGATATGAAGAACTTGTTAAAGACGAACCTAAAGAAAAAGAAAAGACAAAAGAAAGAAAAGTTAAAGATTTCTTTGATTTTGTTGACGAAGAAGTTAAAAAAGATGAAAGAGAAAAAAATGAAAAAGAATTTGAATAAATGAAATTATTAGGAATGGACTAAAAATCCATTCCTAAATTATATGAAAAAGTTCTATAAAAAGATACTAAAAGGTGGTATTATGAAAAAATATACAAACAAAGAAATAATTGAAGAAGTAAATAAAATTGAAAATATTATTGATAAGAAAAATTATTTAAAAGATTTATATTTAGTAGATGTGTATGATGAAAAATTTGATAAAACATCTAATAAATTTGTTAGAAAAGATAAAGAAATGTATTTTATAAAAAAAGATGATTTAAAAGAAGAAGTTGAAACAGATTTAAAATTTGAAAATAAGAACGAAAATTCAATTATAAAAATAAAGTCTTTAAAAGTAGATTTTAATATGTTAAATGATATAAATGGAAATTTAGAAGATTTAAAAAATATAAATACAAAGGTAGAAATAACAATAGATAGCGAAAAGATTAAAAAAATGGAAGATTTTAAAAAGGAAATATCTCATTTTGATGGCTCTTTTAGAATAGAAAAAGATAGAGAAAAACTTCTTGTAAATGCAGTTGAAAAAAATGGAGAACATTGGAGTGAATTAGAAATCACTTCAAAGACTTTTAATACATTTAAAGAACTTTCTTTTAAAGAAAGTCCTAAAGTAGAGGAAAGTTTGAGAAAATTCAATGAATTTCTTTTTGAAAATCCTATTGATAGTAAGGCTTATTTATATAAAAAAGATATTTTAAATTTGATAGAAGATAATGATTGTATGATTTTAAATATAGATGGTAATGATAAAAGTCAAAATAGTCTTTACATAGAAAAGGACGATAAAAAACTATCTTTAAAAGGTGAAGAAGTTGAGTTAGAAAAAATTTTAATTATAACAGGTTATACTAAGAATTTATTTGAAATGGAACAAGATAAAGTCGAAGATTATGTCATTAAACCTTTTGAGATAGAACAAGACAAAAAAAATGTACAAGACCAAATTTTGTGGAAAATAAGTAATTTTAAAGATATGAGTAGAGAAATTGTGTCTGAAATGTTTAATGATGACGATTTGATAAAAAAAACTAATAATTTTACCGAAAATAAAGAAATATTAAAAGAAGAATTTGCTGATAGAACAAAAAACATCTATGAGGGTTTTGGAAAAGAATTTAATGAAGAACTAATAAAAAGAAAGGCTTTTTTCTTAGATTTTAATATAAAGGTTCATAATGGTGAAAAAAAAGTTAAGGAAATATTTGAAATGGGAAGTCCTGAAGAATATTTAGATAATGTACAAATTTACACAAGAAATTTATATGAAAAAGAAATTAAAAACTTTAATGACAAAATTGATAAAGATGATATTAGAGATGTTTTTGATAAAAAAGATTTTGTATTTAGAGATGATAATTTAAGTAAAAAAGTTGAAAAACTATATGATGATTTATACAAATATGTAACTTGGGAAGAAGTTGAGGAACATCTAGGTAAGACTAATAACAAAACATATTCTAATATAGCAAAAGGAATAGGATTAGAAGTAAGTCCATTTTCAGATAAATTTGATAAATTAGAGAAAAAACTTAGTAAAGAAAACAATGAAAAAAATGTTGAAAAACATATAAATATTGAAAAGAATATTGAAAAACCTATTGAAAAAGAAAAGGATAATGAAAAAGATTTTTAGAGAAAATTTTAGAAAAAAATTTAGAAAATAAAAACAAAAAAGACAAGTTAAATTCTTAGAAATTACAAAAAATTTTTAAAAATTACTTGTCTTTTTTAAAAAATTCGCAAGGAAAAAAGTTAAATTTTGTTAAGACAAAGACAACAAAACGAAACCTTTTATAATAATTATATCAATTTTTAAATGAAAAATCAATTTTAAAAAAATAGGGAAAAATATTTTTTTTATGGTATAATATAAATATAAATTTTTAAAATTAAGTTTTAAAATTAAGTTAAAAAAAGTTTTAAAAGCAATGAAAAAACAGGGTTAAATTCATTTGAAAGGGGGTAAAATGTGGATTAAAAATATACGAAAGGGGGTTAAAAGATTGTGAATTTTAATTTTGGTTTAGGAACAGCTGTAATCATATTAGGAGTAAGTTTATTTTTACTTTTAATTATTGCATTGATTAGTGGTGTTAAATATAAGAAAAAAGAAGAAAAAGTAAGTCAATTAAGGGATATTGAACTAAAACTCTTGTCTGTACCTAATTTAAGAGATAGAGATGATTTTGAAATTGAATACTTTCCTTTTCATACTGTAACAATTTTTACAGGTGTATCTTGGGTATCAGAAATCTTTGGAAATTGGGCTAATACTTGGGGTGGAAAGAGTGAAACTTTTGGAAAAGAATTTAACTATATTCGTAAAGAAAGTATGAAACAATTTAAGTTAGAAGTTAAATATAAATATCCTAATTGTAATGCAGTTTTAAATTTTAAACTTGATTTTCACCCTATTGTTTGGAGAAGAGGAATAATGTATACTATAACTTTATCAGGTACTCCAGTTGAACTATTTATTCCTAAAAATAGTAATAATTCTTCATCTGTTAGAAGAAAGACAGAAGAAGAAAAAGAAAGAGAAAAAATAGAATTAGCTAGAAGAATACAAGAACTTGAAGAAGAAACAAGTTTTGAAAGATAAGTGGTGAAAAATATGTTTGGTTTTAAAAAGAAAAAAGTAAATTCTTCAAAAGAAAAAAATAAAAAAATTGAAAATCCACTTATAATTAAAGGTAGTGTAACAAGATGTGGAAAACCTGTAAGTCCTTTAAGTATTTTAAGTGAAGAAGACAAAAAAATATTAGAAGAAAAATTAAAAAAACAAGCAGAATTACACAAAAAAAAGCTAGAAGAAATAGAAAAAAGAAAAGCAAGTGAAAATTGGATAAAAATATAAAAAATATAAAATTATTGAGGTAGGAATATGTTATTTATTTATAGAATGAAAAAGGATTTTAGTGTATCACAAAAGAATTTTTTAGAAAATGTTAAATTAAAAGAATTTATCATTGATGTTTTAGTAGAAACATCTCCTTATTTAGATAGGGGTAGTCAGAGTTTTGGAGTATATTTCAAAATGCCTAGTTCAAAGGAATTTATAAAGAGTAATGAATTTATAGAAAGTATCAGAACAAATAACTTAACAAATGCTGATAATGTAGGAAATTATTTTGCTGTACTTAGATTTTTGTTAGAAATAGAAAGTAAGATAGTAAGTACATTATTAGAATTTAAAGATTTATTTTATAAATTCAAAACATATAGAGATAATATCTATAATGATAAAGAAGTAAGCAAACTTGTGAACATTGCTTTTGTATCAGAAGTTAATAAGAAACTAAAATACAATTATATTTCAGGTGAATATAACTTTGATAATGAAACTTTTATTAAAGAAATAGAAGTAAGTGAAGAGATAAGAAAGCAATTTAAGTCGGTATCTGTATATGATATTCAGTTAGTAGGAGAAGAAAGTAGCACTTATAGAAGTAAGGTTAAATTCTATTTGACTGTTGATTTTGAAACTGTATATATAGTTGATAAAAATATAGAGGACGAAGAATTAAGTGATGTATTTTCAATGATAGGAAAAGGTTTTAATCTTAATGAAATAGAAGAATTTTTAAGTGATGAAGATGTTAGATATGGTACATTTAGATTTTTATATAACACTATTGATGAATGTAAACAAAATTTCATAAGAAGTGTGGCTAAAATAAAAAATGTATGGATATTATTTTCAGGTAAGATTATAGATTTGCCTAAGAAAATAACAGATGACGCAACTAATATGGCTAATTTCTTCACAAATGAAAACAATACTTTTGTATCGACTAAAGACATATTTGCACTTGCAAATAAGATAGAAACGCCAAATTATGCAGTTGAAGAATTTAAAAAATTTTTATTGATGAGGTAGGAATATATGGGAATATTAGTAGAAGTTCTTTCTCAACTAAATATAATTAGTTTATTATTCATATTGTTTTTATCTATATTAGGACTATATGGAATTTTGAAAAAATTGAGAAACGAAAGAACAAAAAGAGTTGAATGTTTAGAAATAATAAATGCAAAAAAAATAAGAGTAGTAAATAAATTTGCTTATCTAGTACCTATTTCTTTTTGGAAAAAGCATATAACAAGCGATAAGATAATTAAATATATGGAAAACGAAAGAGAAATTTACATAGCTGGTGTTATAAGTGATGAAGAGATAGAAGACGCAAGACTTAAAAATAAAATACTTAAATTTTTAAAAGAAGAAATAAAAGGAAAAACCATAAAAATCTGTTATAGATTTAAGAAAAAGCCTGATGTATTTCTTTGGAAAAATACTTATCATATTTTCAAAGAAAAAATTAGTTTTTTTCAAAAACTAAAGAAGTTTTTTAAACTTTGGTTAATAAAATACCACTATTATTTTGATATTATTTATTTGAACAAAGACAAAAGAAAATCTATATTAAACAATGATATGATATTGACATTTAAAGTATATACTCATAAAGAAAGTATCGTACAAATGTTTAGATATAGAAAAGCAACAAATAAAGTTAAATTTAGTCAGAAAGAAGAAAACAAAACTGATGTAGAAAAAGATACTAAATTAAGTTCTGTATGGAATACTGAAATAAAAGATGAAGAATTAGAAAATATCAGTTATAGAAAAGATTAATTATAGAAGAAATTAGTAACAAATAAACTAACTAAAAACACAAGTATAAAGGAGAAAAAAATATGAACACTAACATAACAACTAAGGAAAAAGAAAATAAAAAGGTTGGGATTGTTAGTCGCATAATAAAAAACGAGGGGAAAAATAATTTAGAAATGGATAATGTATTTAGTAATGGAGCAACATTTAAAAAGAATAAGAAAACTGATAATTTTAATGAAAATTACATATTAGATTTAATTAAAATTAATTTAGAAACAAATAAGTTGTTAAAAGATTTTGTTATGAATACTTATTCAGGAACTAAAGCCGAAAAAGAAGAGTTTTTAAAAGAATGTTATTTTGAATTTGAGAAGAAAAAAGTATTTAAGTTTAGTGAGAATTTGACAGAAAGTATAAAAAAAGAATTTAACCCTTTAAATTTTGATAAAATACTTGAATATTATAGTAATTATATCTTCAAAAACTTAAAGAAGTATAAATATTTTTATTTCTTCTTATATCTTCTAAATAGTAGTAATAGAAGAACAGAAAATAACATAGCAAAGAATTTACCTATAATGTTACAAAGCATTTTTTCTTTCTTTGATGTAATTAAAAATGAATGTATAGTTCTTTTAGATAATGAAAAAGATATAAAAGAACATTTAAAAGAAAAACTTGAATTATGGGTAAAGAAAAAAGAGATAGGAACAACTTATCAAGAATTTACAGTTAGATGGAACTATAAGAGAATTACAAAGAATATAACTGATAATTTCATAAAAGAAGTAAATAAAGTATCAATTAAGAAATACCAAAATTATAGTGAAATGAGAAACCCTTATTTACAAAAAAGTCTTTATTTAGTGTATATAATTAGTTTAAATAATATGTTTAAGTATTTTGATTTATTGAATAAGGTGGTAAAAGAATGTTTGTTTAAAGAAGATTTACTTGAAAGAATGATATTGAAAAAAGGAATTGTCTATCGTTATGAAAAGGATTATTCAACTAATAAGAAACTTACAAAAGAAAGATATGAACTTTTAAAATCTATTGAAAATGAATTGTTAAAAGAGGGAAGAAAAATTTGGTAAAAGGATAAGGGGTTAAAAATGAAAAAAAATAAACTATGTTTAAGCAAATTATTTTTAATATTTACTCTCTTTCTTTTGATTTTTAGTAATGTATTTGCTGTAAATAATGAAGAAACAATTAGTGTTAATAAGCAATACAAACAAACTCTTGATTTAAGTAATTATGGTGGACAAGATTTTGCAGATAAGCATATAAGAAAATCCAGCAGAGATTATCAAAATAACTTACTTAAAGATAGAAATGAAATTAGAAAGAGAATAAATGCTGTATCTGATTTACTTTCAGAAAGTAAGCAATATAATATGGGTTATAAATGGGGTGGAAACCACGCAGGAAACTATAACACAAGAGAGGCTATACAAGGTGGTATGGACTGTTCAGGGTGGACAAGCCAATATTTCTATATATTGGGAGTTAAATATAATAATTTTGAAACATCAACAGCACAAGGTTATCACGACCTTTTTGATAGATTAGTTCAAGTAGCTAAGAGAAAACATAATTATACTATTAGAAAAAATAGTGGTTATGCAAGTGAAAATGGTTGGATATATACTTTCGCTTGGACATCAGGTGGGGCTATAAAACATATCGGGGTATCTCTTGGCGACAAACTATGCCACGCAAGAGGAGGACCCGACCCTAAAAACTGGAAAACAATAGATATAACAGGAAGACCTACTAGGTATCCTCCGTCAGCCTCATATAGTGTAGAAGATATAATTCACTTTATTGCAAGTTATCCTGAAACAGCTAAAGCAATGGGATTTACTTTGACTAATATGGTTGACCCTGATAAAGTTCGTTCAGATTGGGCAAGTGTTAAAAAAGGTACTCCAGGTGGGGAACTAAAAGAGGGATTTACTGTAAAAGATGGGGAACTATCAGATAGTGATTTAGACCTTGCTTATCAAATGTTTCATATAGAAATAAATTTTGATGAATGGTTCGCAGAACCTATATTTAAAGTTTTAGGAAATGTTATAGATTATGTTTTACCAATAGCCATATCTTTAGCGACTTTATTTATAGTTTTAAGAATACTATATGAAATGATACAGTTAATAGCAAGAGGAGATTTTCAATTTAGAAGTGTGTTCTTTGTATGTTTGGAGAAGATGTTTAGTGCCTTTATAGTAATTTTACTTTTAAGTTTTTATAAAGAAATGGTATATAAACCTTTAATAGAATTTGTAACTGGTGGTTTTGTAGATGTAGCTTTCGGAACGCAGATTGGTGTTTTAGCAGAAAATTCTGAAAGTTCAGTAGGGAATTTGAACTCAATTTATTATTTAGCTTTAAGACCTTTGGAAAAGTTCTGTAATTATTGGATAACTACTTATCATAATTTATCACAAAATTTTGATGGAATATTTGCAATAGCAACAAAATTTGGAGATTTTATGGACGCTGTTTTCAAATCATTGCTTATGTTACTATGTTGTGCTGTAAGTATTTGGTTAGGAATTAAATTTGTACTTTCAATATTCTTAATGCAAATAATGATTGCAGTAACATTAGCTTTCGGTGCTATAAATTTAGCACTAACAACAGTTCCTAGAATGAGTGCCTCAGCTAACAGTCTTATCAATGCAGTAATATCAAGTTTAATGAGAATAGTACCTGTATATTTGATAATGTTTGTGTGGATAGATTTTTGTCAAATTATACTAGAGGCAGAGATACCTACTGAAATACAAATTTTTGTGTATATGGCATTATTCTTGATGACAGGATTTGTATTTAAGTTTATAAAAATGCTTATAAAATATGTCTTTATAACAATTAATTTCTTAGTAGAATTAATAAAAGAGGCAACAGCTAGTCTTTAAAAACAGGGGGATTTAATAAAACGAAAGGAGCGATTTTTTTTAATGAACAAGGAAAAAGTAAATGAAAATGGTAATAAAAAAGTGGAAGTTAGCAAGAAAACTCACAAGAGCAGAAGTAATACGATTAAAACAATAACTACTTGCAAGATTGACAATGAAAATGGCGTAGAAATTGTCAAAAAAGAAGTAGAAACACAAATATATAAAGCTGAAGAAACAAGAAATTTTATTAAGTGTTATGATTTGTTTTTAGAAACAATAAATAGTTCTAAAGTTAAAAGTGGTGTTATAAGAACTCTTTTGAATTTAGGTGATGAAATTAAAAATTATGATAATGAATTTGTTATAGACCATACAACAAGAGATAGGATACTTTTAAATGCTGGAATAACTAAAAGAAGTTTAGAAAATCATTTGAAAGTATTACTATCCAATGATTTTATAAGAAGAATTAAAAGAGGAAGATATATGATAAATCCTCTTTTGATAGCAAAAGGTAGAGAACTTAACATAAGGGATTTAGAATACAAGTATAATAATTTGAAAAAAGAAGTTGTAATTGGAAAAATTTAAAAAAGGAAAATTAAAGGAGTACAAAAGCTATGTCGAATATTTTTAAAGATACTGTATATGATAAAGAAAAATATTTAAAAGAACAGGAAGAATTTTCTGTTTTAACAAACACTAGCGATATATTTAAGAATGTCAAAAAATCTCCTATTATTATTGAAGAGATTAAGGAAAACGAAAAAATAATAGTAGATAATCCTGAAGTAGTAGATTTTGTTAATGATAAACTAAGTAAATTTTTAGAAATTAGAGAACAAAATTGGCAAAATGCTATTGATAATTTAGAAGAATATACTAATTATCAGAAGAAATATCTTCTAAGTAAGGAAAATATTCATAATAATATTGTAAATAGTGTAACAGATAAGAAAAAAGCCATTAGTTTTGATTTAAAATCTAATGAATTTGAAGAAAAATATAAATGGTATTTAGAACAAGATGAAAATTCTGAATTACAAAAAACTAATTATAGTAAAGTACAAAATATGGATAGACATTGGGATAATGGAGTTAGTGTTTTAGAAAAGATAGAAAAAGAAAATTATATTCAAAATGCAAGTTTAAGTCTTTATGCTAATGAAAATAGAGATTTAAAAGAATATGTTTTCGGACTTTTAAATAACAAAATAAATGATTTTGAAAGTTCAGTATATGATAATCAAAAGGGATTTTATTTTGAGAAAGATTTTGACAAAGCTAATGAACTTTATAGTGAAAAAGAAGAAGTTGTTGAAAATGTTGATGTTGAAAATGTTGATAATATTGATTTGAAAATGGATAAAATAAATAAAGAATATGAAGACTTAACTCAAAAGAATACTAATATACTTGAAATTTTATCTAATATTGAAGAGATTAATTTAAGTTCTTTAAAAAGAGATATAGAAAGAGATAGAACTGAAAGTATTGATACAACAGAAGATATTAGCAAATCTTTTAGTAATACTCTTATAGTTAAAGAAGTTGAAAAAAAATTTGATATAGCAGATTTAGGAAAAATAAATACTTTTAATTTTAATAACAATAAAAATCCTGAATTTGATATAAATTCTAAACTAGAAAGAACTGTAAATCTAAAAAAAATAGATAAGTTAGGAAATGAATTATCAGAAAATGATATATCATTTAACAAAGAAGATATAAAACCTATTTCTAAAGAATTGAAAGAACTTATAAAAGATAGAGAAAATGCTCTTGATTTTAACAGACCTTATGTAAGTTTTGAAGATTTTAATGATATAACTAATCAAAATTATAATGAAAAGAAAGCCTTATGTAAATTTTTGAATATGGTAGATATAACTGATATTGAAATAACACCTAGTAGACTTAATATAGAAGATACAGGTAATGAATATTTAGCGTCAGTTATAACACCACAATATATAGCAAGTTTTGAAACAACTAAGATAGGAAAAGACAAAGTTGATAATATCATACTTGAATTAAGTGAAAGTATGGAAAGTAAATATGATTTAGATTTAATTGAGAAGATATATGGAAATTCTGAAAGCAAATATGATTTATCGGTAAGAGATAATATAAGAAAAATGGGTAAAGATTTCTATGCAGATTTCATATTTAATAAATATATTGGGTTTGAAGACCCTGTAAAATTAGAAAAAGAAACTGTTATATATCTTGAAAAATCTAACTTAGAAAAAATTAATGATAGAGAAAAGGTACTTGATTTAGAATTACTTACTAAGGATATTGAAAAAGAAAAGGAAATTAAATACGAAGAAGAAAAAGATTTTGAAATTAATAGTGAAAATAGAAAAGATGAAATTAAAATTGATATTTCTGAAACAAGAGAAAGAGTATTTAGTGATTTAGCACAATATCCATTGGTTAGAAATAACTTGATAATGCTTGAAGAAAATTATAGCAAAGAAAAAATTTATGGACAATATTTGGATTATGAAGATAATTTAGATAACAGTATATTACTAACAATAGATTATTTAGTAAGAGAAGAACTAAAAATAGGTAAATCTGAAGAAATTGAAGATAGAAAAGCATTAGATATTTTAGAAAATGCTAATGCAAGAGATTTAGATGACTGTTTATATATGTTTAATAAATTCAAGCAAGAAAAAGAAAAAGAAAGAGAAGTTGAACTTGAAAAAGATTTTGAAAATAGTGATGAAACTAAAGTATCAAGAGCAACTGGAAGAGAAAAATCTGAAAGAACTATAAAAGATATAGATAAAAATGTAGGTAAAAATGATGTAAATAATGACTTTGAAGACACATACAAGAAATTTTTTGAAGATGATGAAGTAGAAATATAGTGGGGTGAAATGAAATGGGAAGAATAAATGGACTAGAAATTAAGAGAAAAGCAAGTTTAGACACTATTTACAAAAGGGATAAATACGATATGTTTGAGATACATTCAAGAAATGTATTTAACTCTGAAAAAGTATTGGAAACAAAGCAAGATTTTGGATTGTTTTTAGATATAGTAGGTAGTAATGATAGAGATATAAATAGATTATTTATCAATTATCATTTAATTAATCCTAACTCTGAAAAGGCTAATGTAGTTAAAAACAAAGTAAATGGAATTTATGAAGAATTAAAAGACGGAATAGAAAAATTGGAAAATGCTACTGATAAAGATTTAGGACTTAAATTTACTATAAGAGCAGAAGATGATAAACTTGCTGTTGTTCAATCATATAATAAATATGAACTTGATAAACATTATATCAGTAAAGAAAGTGAAATATATAATTCGTTAAGTCAATTCAAAACTGATAGGGAAGATATAGGAAAAATTATACAAGGAAAATTAGATAAAGAATATAACTATATAAGAGAACTAACAGATGGTGGAGAAGAAAATACTGAATACAGAGTAAAAGAAACATATATACCTAAGATAAACAAAACAGTATTTGTAATTGATAGAAAGAATATTGATTTTAATGAAGATAAAGGAAAAGAAGAATATTGGGAAACATTTGATATGTATACTGATATAGACGCTTTAGGAAGTCTTTCTATGATGAAAGAAAAGAATTTATTTAAGGGTAAGAAGTTAGAACTTAATAAAAATTTAGATGAGAAAGATTGTGAAAAGATAGTAAATGCTTTAGAAAATCCAAAAATTAAATCACTTCTTAAAAATAAAGAATATTTTACTTTTGATGAAAAAGAAAAACCTATTGGACTTAATGAAAAAGGTATGGAAAAATTTGGAAATAGAAAATTAACTATTGGATTATTTGCAAGTTTTCTTGTATTAAATTCATTTAAAGACAATTATCTTGATGAAAAAAATGGAGAATTTTCCGTTAAAGAAAAGGCTTTAGATAGAAATAATATTCTAGTAAAAAGAGCATTAAATGTTGTAAGTGAATTTGATAAGAATAACAAGGATATAGAAGAATTTGTTAAAATACCTAAAAATAATTTAGTAAATATATCAGCTATGAGTTTAGCAGAAATAGAAATGTATGAAAAAAGTCAAAAAATAGACCCTAAAAGTCGTCAAGAACTTTCAGCAAGAAAAGATTATTTGGAAAAATTTGCTATAATTGATGGACTATGGAATAAAGATGGAGAAAAAACAGACCATATAGAAAATCTTACAGAAATGGAATTACTAATTGATTTATATGATGGAAACACTTCACCTGAACAAAGAAGACTTTTAGAAATGAAGTTGATTGAATTTTCTAAAAAACATAAAGAAGAGCAAGAAGAAATGCAAAAAGAAATAGATAAGATTTTAGGTGTTTCAAAAGAAAATGCACTACTTATGGCAAGTACAGGTATGATGATAGGTGTTATGCAAACAAGTGCAGGTAATGGTAATAGAATTGAAAATGAATTAGAAAATTCAAGTAAAAAGTATATCAATGTTCTTTCTATGGAAGATTACAATAAAGAGTTAGAAGACAAAGAAAAGGAAAAAGAGAGAAAGAAAGAAGAAAAGATAATCAATCAAAAATTAAGATTATTATTAAGTGTAAGAGAGGCTAAGAGAAAAGAAAAAGCTGAAAGAGAAAAAGAACTAGGAAACTTAGAAGATGATGAAAAATCTGATATAAATGATGAAAAGAAAAATCCTGAAAGAGTTAAAATCAAGAAATTAGGAGAAAAAGGCAAAAGTATTGGAATGTTCATTGCAGGTAAAGGCTTTATTAGTAAAGATAAAAATTTTGATGAAAATAACAAAGGTATAAAAGAACATAGTGAAGAATTTTTAAAGATAAATAAAGCTATGGCAATAGCAAATCAAAATAGAATTGAATATAATATGGCTAAAACTAAAGCAAGTGTAATGAATATTACTCCTAGTGGAGATGTATTCATAGAAATGCAATTATTAAAAAACAGTCCTGAAAGAATATATAATGACGGAATGGCTGTTTTAACAATGGAGAAGACAGACCCAATAAATCTTGTAGATAGACTTGCAAAAGAGAATAAAAACTCTGAAAAAGGTGAAAAGAATAATATTGAAAAGAGATTGGGAGATAAGATTATAGAAAAAGATTTAAAAGATATTCCTAGTGGTGAGATTAATGAAAAAATGGAAACTACTTTTAATGAGTTACAAACAAATATAATAGAAAAAGATTTACACGAAAAAGAAACATATAAAGCTATTGAAAACATAACTCAAGAAAAAGAAGTAACAGTAGAAAAAGAAAATGTTATTGAAATTGATATGAGAACGAATGAAATCGAAAAGAAAACAGATGAAGTTCAAAAAGAAACTGTAAAAGTTAAAGAACAAGTTAAGAAAGATGAAAAGAAAGTCGAAAAGAAAGAAGAAAAACAAAGAGATAATTCAGGTAGAGTATATGATGTAGTCTATGAAGATGAAAAGAAAGACAAAGGCAAAGACGATTTTGAAATGTAAAAAAAATTTTGTAAAAAAAATTTTGTAAAAAAATTTTGTAAAAAAATGAAAACTAGAGAAAATTTTGTAAAAAAGATTTGAAAGGAAAAAGATATGAAAGGTTTTAAAAAATATCAAATGCTTAATATGTTCTTTGCATATAATGAAAAAACTAATAATTATTTTTTAGTAAGACATTATAGTTATGGAAATGATTATTCTAAAAAATACTATGAAATTTATAGTGAATACAAAGAATTATCGCACCTTATCAATGATTTTAACAAATATATGAAATTAGAATTTATAGACAATGTTGAGTATGTAAATGATAGCTTATCGTATTCAAAAATAATAGAAAGTAATTCTTCTTTAAAAAAATATAGTGAAATAGACATTATGAAAGCCAATTTTGAAGTTTTAAAAGATATAGGCTTAGATTATATCATAATTAATTTAGAACTTGTTAAAACAAGTCTTATGAGTTCTAAATTGAATGAATTAGTTAAACTGTATTTAGTAAATAAGGAAGAAGAAATAAATGATGTAATAGATTTTAAGAGTAATATATGGCATAAGGAAAGTTTAGAAAAGTTAGGGAAATTTTTAAAAGAAAATATAAATGATTTGCAAAAATTAAAAAATAGTTATGTTATGATTTAAAAAGGGGGTAAAAAATGGCAACAGAATTTAAAAGACCGTCAATAATAGATGGAAAAGCACAAATATATAAATCAATAAGTGAGCCAAAGAACTTAGGAAATATTCCAGTATCACTTATAGTAACAAGTGCTTTTATGTATCTGTCTTTATATTTATTATTTTGGAAGTGGTGGGTAATAGCAGGATTTGTAATTCAATTAATGTTTTTATTTATAGTGGGTAGAAAAGACCCATTCCTTTTAAAAACAGTAGTAAACAATTTGTTTAAAAAGAATGTAATTACTAAATAATTAAATAATTAAATAATGAAACCTAAAAGTCATACAACTTACTTAATATCTATTAGGTACAGTGCTGATGACTTTTTTTTTTGCAAACATATTTTTTAGCTTTTTAACACTTTAAAAGTGTTGATTTTTAAAATAAATTATGATATAATACAAAAAAGGAGTGATTAAATATGTTTACTTTAGAATATTTTGCTAATGGTAATTACAAAGTTTTAAAATTCTTATACGATAATCAAATACAAGTTAAAGATAAATATTATATAGTTTTATCCCAGCAAGAAATAGCTGATATGGTACAATTTTCTAAACTTAAAACTAATGGTATAATACAAGATTTAAGAGAAAAAGGTTTTATTGCTAATTATGAAAATAAAAGAAGAAAATATATTATAACTGATATGGGATATAAGGTTATTGAATTAATGTCTAAAAAAAGATAAAGTGAGGTGGTATAAAATGTATAAAATAGGTTTGAATAGAGCCTTGATGGTAGCAAATAAAATGTTTGAAAAATTAATATACGATATTTCTTTGAGTGAGGGAAATAGTATGACATTATTAGAAACAGCTAGTACATTATCAGGTAAAGTTCCAAAAAATGTAAAAGTAAAAGATGTTATATTGGTTACTAATTTAAAAAATGGTTATGATTATATTTTTGAAAAAATTAAAGAAAATAATTTTTATTTTGACAAAGATACATTTTGTATGGTAAATAGATTAGTTGCTAGTAATGATAATTTTGATAATTTAGGTGGCTTTAGACATCATAATATAAAAATAGTTGGTGCAAAACATACAGGTGTTAATGTTCCAAATTTAGAAATGAGTTTTTTTGAAGTTTTAAATAAATATTGTGATGATAAAAGAGATGGTATAAAAATTGTAGATTTATTTTTAGATTTATGTAAAAATCAATATTTTGGAGATGGAAACAAAAGAACAGCACAACTTATGATGTGTGGCTTACTTGTTTTTGATGGATATGCACCTTTCTCAATTAATTTTAGAGATGATGAATATTCAAAAGCGTTAGTAAACTTTTATGATGATGAAAACAAAAGAGATATTATATTAAAAAAACTCTTGAATGAACAAAAAGAAGTAACAAAAAGTTTTTTAGATAAAGATGAATTAAAATCTTTTAGAGAAGAAGAAATACAAAATTTCATTGAAGAAATTGGAACAGAAAAAGCTAATGAATTAATAGTCAATAAAATTTCTCAATGTCAAAATTCAAATATTGAAGTTACAGAAGAATTTTTAAATTCTTTAAAAGAGGCTTTAGAAATACAAGAACTATTAGTTGAAAATAATAGAAATGAATTAAATACAGAAGATTTTTATGAAATTGTAGATGTAGTTTTAAAAAATAAAAATACAGAGAATATGAGTAATATTTTTAAATTTTTAGAAGATAATAATTTCCCTATAAATTATATAGAACATTTTAAAGATAAATTTAGTTTAATAGAAAAAGCAATTAAAAACAAAGAAAAATCTCATAATTCAAAAGAAATTAATGAAGATGAGAAAACAGAAAAAGAAAAAGAAGTCAAATTAGAAATGTAATTTATTGCCTTGACTATTGGAATATATAAAATATTTGACAAAACTATTTAAAAATATTATAATTATTTGAGATACTATATTGGGTTAAATACCTGAGTAATTTTTAAAGAAATAGTATTTACTTTCAGAAAAAATAGTTATTTCTTTTGAGCTACCACGCTTGAGGACACTTTATCAGTAAGGGAGAAGATGAACAATCTTCTCTTTTATTTTTTAAATTTATATGGTATAATATAAATACAAAAATTTGAAATTAGAAAAAAATTAGAGGTGTTAAAAATGAAATTTGAAGAGTATCAAAAAGAAGTGTACAAACATAGATTTGATAAGGATAGAATGAAAGAATTTATTAAAAATCTTATTGTCCTTAGAGAATTTGATGAAAAAGATGAAGTAATAAAAGAAGAATATTTAGAAAAAAAAGAATTTATGGATAAAATGGAGGCTTTATTTTTGTTTTTTAAAGATAAAGACTTTGCTAAAAATAAAAAAGTAACAGTTGGTTTACTAAAATTAGGTGAAGATTTCGATAGATATTATGATAATAATTGTTTAGAACACTTACTTAAAGATTATAAAGATATGTGGATATTTGGTTTAAATAAAACTCATACAGATGTAGTTACTACCGATAAGGAAGTTAAGTTTTATGAAAAAAGTCCAAAACAATTTGAAAATTGTAGACATATATCTGAGATATTTAATTTTATCATTAAAGGTATTTCTAAGTTGAAAGAAGAGGGAGTGTACTCATATATGAACTTAGACATATATAATGACAAAGAATTAAAAAATGGAAATGTCAATTCATATATATTCTATTCAGAAAAAAATGTTCATTTCAATGAAAAGAATTTAAAAGTATTACTTATAAAAACAATGGCTTATTTAATAGAAAAAGGCATTGATGATGTTGATAATGAATATATTGATTTTTTAAAAGAAATAGAGAATAAAGCAAAGAATAATAAACTAGATAGTGTTATAGATATAGATAATATAGTTATTTCAGGAGATTTCAAAGTTCAAGATTTAGACTTTATTACTATAAAGAAAGATAGTGATATAAAGAAAATTAAAATGCTATCATCTACTAATGGTGCTAATATGTTTAGTATTTTCAATAGCAAGAATGAAGAATGGTATAGAAATAATGACAAAATAAATTTAGGACTTGCATTAGGACTTAAAAATTTCTTAGAAAATTATTATAAGGTTTATGATGAAGAAAAGAGGGAGTAAATGGAATATGTAAGATTAGGTTATAGGCAAAAATTTGTACCAAAAAAATTTCTTTTGAAATATGGTAGTGAAAAAATAAAAAATTTATCAATTATGATAAAGTATCGCCTTTACAGTAAAAAAACAGGAATAGAAATATTATTTGAAAAGAATAAAGATTATATTAATGATAGTATCAAAATTGATATAAGTGAAAATGTAAGTGAAAATGTAAGTGAAAATGTAAGTGAAAATGTAAGTGAAAATGTGAATAAAAATAAAGAATTTACATTTCAAACATTAAAAAAGAAAGCAATAACAGATTTCGTTAATTGTTCTTTTGATAAAAAGAATTTAATAAATATAGTAGTAAATGAAAAAGAATTAGCTGATTTGGGTTACGAATTAGAATATGAAATTATATATTATTTCAAAAATGTTTTTGATGATAAAAAAATAAATGAAGAATTTGTACTTACTTTGATTTCTAAAGATGAATTTGAAAAAATTATAAAAGAAAATATAGAAGAATTTGATAATAGCAATAATTATCCTACACAAACAACAGGATTTGAAATTTATGATAAGAAAGAGATTTTAGAAATTTTAGAAAATGAAGATGATGATTTTCCATTTTAATGAAGATTATTGTTTTTTACTTAAATAAATTATATATTAAGTTATGAGGATTATTCTTCATAACTTTTTTATTACTTTTTTATTTTACATATTTTGGTAATACCAAATTTTTATTTTTAAGAAATTTTTTATTGACTTTTTAAAAATATTTGTGATAACATATAACAAAAAAAGAGGTGAAAAGCTATAATGAAAGAAATAGGAAGAAAAATTAGTGAAAATAGAAAGAAATTAAAAATTTCTCAAATTGAATTTGCAAAGAATTTAAACATAAGTAATGCAACACTTTCTCAATATGAAAGTGGAGATATTAATATTCCATTGCAAAAGATAGTTGAAATCTCAAAAATATTAGATATAACACCTAATTATTTGTTAGGTTTTGAAGAAAAGGAGGATTATAAAATGAGCAATTATGACTTACTAGAAAAAAATGAAAATTCAAGATTTTCTATAAGAGTTAATACAGAACAAGGTGCAGACAAATTTAATAATATTATAGTTCCTATTTTAAAAAACAATATAGATGATATTGTTATCTTAGATATTGATGGAAAAGCCTATAAAAAAACTGAAAAATTTAGAAGAGTTGTTTTAAGAAACGAAATATCAAAAATTGATTTATTTGATGACATTACTGAAAGTTTCAATCCGTTCCATTATTTGAATTTTGAAAATTCAATTTTTTTCATAAGAAATATAGCAAATGTATATTTGAATGATGATAACTCTGATAAATTAAAATTTTTCCAAGTTGTCATAGCGAATTTATTTTTTAAAAACATTATAGAAAACAGAAATTATAAACTTTCATTTCCTTTAATATATGATTTTATTAAAAAATTAGGAACAGAAAGAAATATAGTTTCTGATTTAGAATTATTAAACGAAAGAAAAACAGAGGAAGAAATAAAAAATAATGGAGATAAATTATTTTCGTACAAAGGTTTTTTTAAAGAATTTAAAATAATGGAAGAAAGAGAAATAAATAAAGAAGAAAATATTAATATTATAAACAAAGGACTTATTCCTGAATATTATGAAATAAATAAAGAACTAATGAGTTTAGATGAAGAAAAATTACTTGATTTAAAAAATGAACTTTTACAAGATTTAGAAATCTTTTCTGATGAAAAAATAAGGATAAATACTGTAAAAAATACTGTTAAAATACCTGATTGTAGTGATTTAATTAATGAATTTTCAAAGACAACATATTTCGTAGTTGATGAAGATAAAATAGAAAAATTAGCACCACTTATTAGGACATTTTATTATCTTATTATATTTAAAAGAACCGAAACGGACTTTTGGAATTATCATTTTGAAGATAAGAGAAAAAGACAAAATAAATTAACTATTCTAATGGACAATTTTGAAGAAATTGGAAAACATACTATGCTAGAATTATCATTAGGTTTCATTGGAGCATATAATGTAAATTGTATAATATTTGCTAATAGAAATGATTTAAAAAATATATATGGAGAAAAAAATGGTTTTTTCTCTAATATGGATATTCTAAAATTATCTAAGAATAAAATGGAATATATTTATAAAGAAATGGAAGATTTTAATATAAGCATAAATAAAAGCACAATTTTTATAAAAAATGATGAACCAGTGAGCGAAGAAGATATTAATAATATAGATGAAGTTGATTAGAAAAATATGAAAATAAAATGAGAGAAAATAAAAAAATGTTTTCTCTTTTTTTTATTTTAAAACACTAACCATAAGAGTTTTATTTATAGGTTTTATATTGTCTTTTAAATGTTTTTATGGTATAATATAAATTGTAAAACGAAAGAAAAAGGTAGGGAAATAAAATGGATAATATAGAACAAACAAGATTAGAAATCTATGAAAAAGCATTATTTGATATTAGTTTAGTTTTTCAAAGTGAAATTATAAATCGTTATAAAGAAAAATTGCCTTTTCCTAATTATCACTTCAGAAGAATAGGTGATTATTCTTTTGTTGCAAGAATATCAGAACACCAAAATGATTTAGTTGTTAATTTTAGAATTGATGACAGACATAATAAAAACAATTTATTTGATTGGTATTATATATATGATTTTTCAGAAGAAAATAAAAATAGAGAAATTATGTACAAACTTGATGATAAGTTAAGTGAACTAGATTTTAAAGATTATGTTTTTTTTAATTTAAAAAAAGGTAAAGGAAATTATAATGAAGTTTTAGATTTTAAAGACAAACTCTTAAAAAAATATTTAAAAGAATTTTTTAAAGGAAGACTTTTTACTTTTAGAGATTTTAAAAAAGCTATAAACATCATTTTAAAAAATGAATATGATAAAGTCTATCAATTTGAAGATTTGGATAAAAATATTTTTTTTGATAAAGACAAAGACTTAAAAGAAAATGATAAAGTTTCAAATGAAGATATAAAGGATTGTTATTATTTGTTTTATAGTTTAGATAAATTAGACATTATAGGTTTTTATTCAATTATCACAAAGGAATTAGAAAAAAATAAAGAATATGATTATATTCTATTTCAAAAATCAGATTTTGAAAATGTCAAAGATTTTTTAAAAAAAGGAAAAACTTTAAAAGAATGGTTAGAAAGATATTTAAAAGAAAATAAATAAAATAAGAAAAAAAGGAGAAAAAATATGAAAGAAAGTGATTTAATTCTAAAACAATGGAGAATAGAAGTTGCAAATGAAATTGGATTAAATAGGGTGGCTATGTTTTTATATATTTTAAGTGTCTTATTTTTTGCAGTTACATTTATTTATGTTTATAATTTTTTAATGAGAATATTTAATTTGCATAATAGTCCTACTTCTCAATTTAGTTTTTTCTTTTTATTTCAAGTAGCTTATACAGTAATTTTTATATTTATGACGGAAAAATTAAATAATCTTATAGATTTTTTAAGTAAAAAAATATATTTTTTTAGAAATAAAGAATACAAAGAAATTGAAAAAGAATTAAAAAGATTTGATTAAAGGAGTTTTTAAAAATGGAAGTTTTAGAAAAAGCACGAAAAGAGGTAATAGGAAATGTGGTATACTGTATTGCATATTGTTTTAGAAATATTAAAGTTTTTGAAAGGAACTATTTTTACACAGGTTTAGGTAAATATGAATTTATAAGTAAGTTAAAACAACTTGATAAAGATAAATACCTTATAGATTTTAGAATTAATAACAGAATAGATAACAGAAATTTATTTCAATGGGATTATTACTATAAGGGAGATGAAGTTTCAAAAAGACTTTTAAATAATTTAGAAGTATTAATTAATTTTTTACAAAATGGTTATGATAGCATATATAATGAAGTTTCAAAATACTTAAAAGATAAAAGTGATGAACTAGAAGAATTAGTAAGAGAAAAATTTAAAAAGAAAGAAGAAGAATTAATTCTAAAACTTCCTAAAGAAATTTTTGAAACAAGATATAATGAATTTATAGAAATAGTAGATATTATTTTGAAAGAAGAATTTAATAAAGTTTATACACTTAAAGACTTATATAGTGGTAAATATTTCTTAGATAAGTCAAAATTAGATAAAGATGAAATAATAGGAAATTATCCTATTTCAGATGATTTTTGTCTTTATTATGTAATAGATAAAAATAAAGATGATGATAGAATAGAAATATTAGGATTTTATTCTTTGTATTTCAATGATTTTAGTGAACATATAGGAGAAAACAAAGAAATAAAATCTATTCTGATAGGACAACACAACTTAGATGAAGATGATTTTACAAAAGCAGTAGTGGACTTGTATGAGTTTTAAAAAAAATAAATCCATTATTATTGAAAGTGAGGAATTTTTTATGAGAAATTTTTTAAAAAAAGTTTTTAAAAAGGGAGTTACAAAAGATTATGAAGTAGAAAGTTTAATTTTAGATGAAAACACTATTGGTGAAGTATATGAAAGATATTTTAAAGACCCTGTTAAAAGAAAAATTGATTGGTGTTTTAATTCTGAGAAAATAATATATTTACTTGTTAATGGTGAAAAGATGGATATTACTGATGAAAATAAGATTTTTGAAAAAGAAAAAGTTGTTTCGTTATTCAAAAAAGATAAGTTTTTAGATATTGATTTAGTTTATAGAGATACTTTTTCAAAAGAAAAAGACACAATAAAAAAATATCAATGGCTTTTCCAAGAAAAAGATATTTTTGTAAGTGATACAATTAGAGATATTTTTGATAAAATCACAAAAGATTATCATAATAAGTACACTTATCTTTATGAACATAATGATGTTCCTGTATATGATTATGATTTTCAAAAATTTTATAAAATACAAGACAATAAAGTTTTTGCAAAAGGTGGGATAAAATATGATTACTTAGAATTAAATAATAAAGAAAATTTTATATTTTTTATTGAAAACTGTATTAAATTAAAAGAAAAATTAAAAGAAACGATAGATTTTTTTGAAAGTTCAGAAGAATTGAAAATTTTAAAAGAAAAAGCAAAAAATGATGAAAAATTAAAAGAGAAATTGTATTTTGATTTATTAAAAGAAAAGAAAAGCACTTATAAAATAAATGATGAAAAATATACTTTTGTTGGGTATGATGAATTAATTCAAAAACTAATTGATAATTTTGAAAATCAAGGATATGTAATTTTTTTTACAATAGACATAAAAAAAGGAGATTATTTAGTCAAATTTTACGATTATGATAGCAAAAAATGTTATGCTACAACTACAATAAGTAAAAATTTATTCGATAAAATACAAGGAAAAAATGTTGAAAACAATTTTGATGAAGAAAGAAGAACAGGAAGATTTTCAAGTTCTTTGATGAAATTTTCATCTAATAGATAGGTGGATTAAAAGCAAAAAAAGAAGATAATAGAATAATCTAAAGAATTTAGTAAATATATGTAACTTAAAAATTTGTTGACATTTTATTTTCTTTGTGGTATTATATAAATGCTAAAGACGGATTAAAAACTAAACTAGATATTTCATTTTTATGACCAATTTCTAAAAATTAGACGCAGACAGACAGACAGCAATTAAGCTATGAAGATAAAATCTTTGTAGCTTTTTTGTTTGAAACAAATCACTTTCTATGTTATAATAAAAACAACCATATATCTACCCATAACTTTATGGGTTTCCTATAAAATTATTTGCTTAAAAAAGTTATAGAACTAAAAAATGTTTTATAGCTTTTTTTATTTTTATTTTCAGAAAATTAAATATTTTTTAAATTTGTTTAAATTTTATACTATTTTTTGAAAAAATAATGTCAATGAAGTCGTATTTTTATTAGATAAATTAAAATTTTTAAGTAAAATCAAAATAATTAAATATTATTTAATTATTGTTGAAATAAATATTATTAAATGGTATAATACAGAAAAAGTAAATATGTTAAATAAGGAAGTGATAATTGTGAATGAGAATTTAGACAAAAAAATTTTAGGTGAGAACATTAAGAAAAGAAGAATAGAGTTAGGCTTATCTCAAAAGAAATTAGCAAGTAATTTAGGGATAAGTAATGTTTCTTTAAGTCAATATGAAACAGGAGATGTAAACATACCTCTAGCTACTTTAAATGAACTTGCTAATTTATTGCAAACAAGTGTGGGGAAACTTTTAGGAACTAAGGAAGAAATAGAATATACAACTGATAGACAAACACTTTTAAATAAAGCTATCAAGAATACTAATACCTTAGCCATAGCTGTTGAAAAAGGGATAGATAAGGTTGAAAACATCTTTGCTCCTATCTTAAAAAATAGTTTAGATGATATTGTTATCTTAGATATTGACGGAAGAACTTATGAAGAAACAGTGAACCATAGGAAAATACAAGGCGACAACTATATAGAAGTTATAGATTTTTTTTCAGTAGGGCGTTCATATTCAGAAACGACTTTCAATCCTTTTGAAAACATTAATTTTTATACTTCTGTTAATGATATTGAAGTTATAACAAATTTTCTATTAGAAAATATAAATTCAGAAAATGAAAAATTAAAAAATAATAAATTTGATTTTTTAGTATCAATAATTGCTAATTTCTATTATGTAAACAGATTAAAAACTAAAAATTCTATTTATAATGAAAATAAATCACTTGGAGATATTTATGAGTTTTTATTAGAAAATGATGATATGGTTAGTATTTTCAAAAAAATGAGTGAAACAGACTATCTAAATTTTAACGAACTAAATGTTTTATTGAAATATAATAAAAATTTAAACAATTCATTAGAAGATAAGATTGGTAATTTAAAAATTCCATATTACTATTTAAAATTATTAAAATTAATAGAATTAGGTAACAATAAATTAAACAAAATTAGAAAAGAACTTTTAAAAGATTTATATTTTTTAGATAATATTTGTGGTTATTATAATCGTAGAAGAACTGGCAAAGAGTATGAATTTTGTAAAGAATTTTTAGTAAAAACTAAAGAAACCAATTTTATATTGTCTAATAACAAATGGAAAAAACTAAAATTAGATATTTTTAAACATTCACATTATTATGATAATTATTTAGAACAAATGGCAGAACAAATGTTAAAGTGTGATGTTACGGAAGAAGATATAAAATTTAATAAAACAAAAAAAACATACTATTTTGTTATAAAAAAAGAAAGTTTAAATGAGTTAAAACCTATTATAAAAATGTTTTTCTATTTTATATTTAGTCAAAATGAAACTTATAATATGGAATATCAAAACAATAGAAAAGATTTTACTGAAAATGATAAAAACTTACTTATCATCATAGATAGATATTCAGAACTTGGTTTAGAACTTAATTTAGAACTTAATTTAGAACTTAAAGATTTAAGCAAAAGAGGTGTTAAACAAATATTAGTATCAGATTTAGATAAAATAGATAAATCATATTTCAAAATAGAAAATGAGAATATGAAAGTAACTGGAAAGAAAATGGAATACCTATATAAAGTAGAAGAAGATGGCAATATAGACTTTTATAAAGATACTTGTCCTGTATCAAAACCTAAAAAAATATCAATAGAAGATGAATTAAGAATGTTTAAAGAATTATAGGAAGTGGTAGAGTATGGAAAAAACAGAAAAAATAGATAAAATTGTAAAAGAAATGAATGAATTACTTAAAGAGAAAAAAATGCTTGAAGAAATTAAAAATCAGAGAGAATTACTCAAAAAGAAAGAAATGCTTGAAGAAATTAAAATGAAAAAATTGTTTAATACTGATAATGTAAGTATAAATCTTTTTAAAAAATATGAATTTGATATACCTTATTTCATAAGAAATGTAGAATATGAGGATATTACAACACTAAGAGAAAAGAAAAAATATTTAAGAAAATGTAAAGAATTTGCTCTTTTAAATAATGTACCTATCATCTTAGTTGTAAACTTTCTTCTTCTTTATCTTCGGAGAAATATGAAAAATAAAAAAATAAATTAGTAATATTTAAACAATTATAAAAAGGAAGTGGAAAATTATGAATACTGAAAAGAAAATGATAAAAGAAAATTTGATTGTAGATGTACTTAGTGATTTAGAAAGCATATTATCAATAGCTGTTCAAATAAAACCTGAAAACTTAGATTATATAGAATGGAACTATAATTTTACTAGAATAGGAAATTATGCTTTTATTCAAAAAATAAAGAAAATGGAAAAGGATAAAACTTCTGATAAATTTAATATAAGTTTTGAAATAAACAACAGATTAAATCCAAAAGAAAAATTTTTTGAATATAACTTCTTATATGAAGTTAGTAACAAAGAAACTAATGATTTTTTTGAAAAAATAATCAATACTTATGGAAAACTTTCGTATGAAGTACCTGAAAATGAAAGTGATGAAGAGCAAGAAAAAAGAGAAAAGAAAAATTTAAAAGTTTTTAAAGGACTTTTAAAAGAATTTTTTAAAGAAAAATATAAAGATTTGATGAAAGTTATAAATCTTGTTTTTAAAAAAGAATATGGAAAAAAAATAAAATTCAAAGATATAAAGAAAGAAATGTTTTTTAACGAAGATACTGATTTAGAAGAAGATGAAAAAAGAATTGATTATCCATTTAACGACTTTTATTTTCTTTATTATTACTTTGATAAAAAGACTAGAAAAATAAAAGTTTTAGATATTTATTCAATGCCATTTGCTGGATTAATCAATGATAATTTAGAAAATGAAATTAAATGTTTTATTATTTCTGATTTAATTTATAACGACATAATTAAAAATATGAAAAAAGGTTATAGTTTTGAAGATTGTTTAGAAAATGAAATGTTTTATTTTTAATTAGAATAAAAATTTAATTGATAAAATAAGAACAAGTAAAAGGTGGTAGAATATGGAAAATATAGAAATATTAGAAAGATTAAGAGGATATGATTTTTTTAGAATAAATTTAAAGTACGAATATGAAGAAAGATTGGAAAAATTTTTAATACTTGCAAGTAAAATCAATAAATTTCAACTAGAAAATGGAAATTTACTAAATTATGAAATAATTAAAAAATTATTAAAAAAGAAAAATGTAAGAATGGTAAGAGATGAAAGTGCTTTTAGAAAATTAAAATTACAAGAGATAGCAAAAGAGAATATTTCTACTATAAAATGGAGAATTTTAGACGACTTAAATGCTATTTTTAGAGAAGACAATATCAAATTTTGTTTTAACAAAAACTCTTCTAATGACATAATTGAAGAACCAAATAAGGAATTTGATAAAGTAAAAATTGTAAATTATCTTAAAATACTTAGATTTTATACTTTTAACAAAATAAAAACAGGTTTATTTGAAGAATATGAAGATAGATTAGGAAGACTTTTATTGTTAGCCAAAAAATCTAAATCTATTAAATTTATAGATGAAAATAAAGAGGAACAAGAATTAAATTACGAAACAGTAGTTTCACTTATGGCGTGTAAAAATTTAACTTTACAAATGAGTAGAATTAAATTTAAGCAAAACTCATCTTTTTCTTCAAACAGTTATCTTGCAACTTCAGAAAGTTATAAAAAGCGTATAGTTAATGACTTGAACACTATTTTCAAAGAAGAAAACATTATATTTGAACTTGACGAAAGTAAAGGTAAAGAAGTTATAGAAGAAAGTGAAGTGCCTAAGAAGAAACAAACAATATCTGAAAGGTTAGAAAAATATAAAATACCTTTACTAAGTACAGGAACATTTGCAAGATATAGAGAAAATTTAGAGAAGTTCTTAATGGCAGTTGCTAAGACACATTTATTTATGAAAAAAAAGTCAAAAGAACCTTTAACATATCCTATAATCAAAGAATTGTTAAGTAAAAAAACTCTAGTAATGCAAACTGATAAATTTGAGTTTAGCTTAAAGAAGTTATCAACTATTTCGCCTTATATATATGATAACTTAGACAAAATTCAATTAATGTTACTAGAAGATTTAAATGCAATTTTTGATGAAGAAGATATTGAATTTGACTTTGTGGAATATGTAAATAAAGATGAATTTATTAAAGCTGTAAAGTATCAAGAAAAAGAAGAGAAAGACATTGTAAGAGAAGAAATCGAAAAAGCAAAAATTGAAACTGAAGTTGAAAATGATGAAGTAGATATGTTAGAAGAAAACAGTAGTGGTAAGAGTAAGTTAGAAAACTTTGTTGAAAGACTTAGAAAATATCATTTTAGAAACATAAGACAAGGTTTAGATAAAGAATACACTGATAGATTAGAAAAATTATTTATCTTAGTAGGAAAAAGTAAAAGAGTTTTAGTTAAAAATACTAAGCAAGTTGTTGATTACGAAGTAGCTGTATCTTTAATGAAGAAAAAAGGTTTAAAATTCCAAGCCACTAAAAAAGAATACAATAATGGTGGTTTTCCTGAAAATCTTGCTAGAAAATTTGAAACATATAAAAATAATATAATTGAAGATTTAAACACTCTTTACGAAAATGAAGAAATAGAATTTTGTTTAGTTGATGATATTTATTCTGATAATGTTTCGGAAAAAACAACTGAAAAGAATATAGAAAAAGTTATTGAAAACAAAGTTGAAAAGATTAGTAATGAAGAAAAAATTAGTGAAGAAAATCAAAAGTTAAAAGAAGAATTAGAAAATTTAAGGCAAACTATGGAAGAGATGAAAGAAATGTTTAAAACAATTCAAACCGATAATATAAATCAATTTGAAAAAGTGGAATTTGATATACCTGATTTCATAAGAGAAATGGAATGTAATGATGTTTTAAGTATAAAAGCAAATAAAGAATATTTTAAGAAGTTTAAGAATTTTGCTCTTTATAATAATATTAATATCGGAAGACTTGTAAACTATCTTTTCTATTATGCTATGGAAGAACTAGGTAAGAAAAAATAACAAACAAGAAAAAAGGAAGTTTTTAAGACTTCCTTTTTACAATTACAGTTATTATCAGAAATTTTCGTTAGGAATTTAATTAAAAAGTAAAATTTAAAAACTTATACAGTTATTCTTTAATTTTAAAAAACTAAAGGAATGGTGAAATACAGTGATAATAACTGATAGCTACTATTTATATCTTCAAAATCTTTTACTATATTTATATCATACCATATTTTTAGAAAAATGTAAAATAAAAATATAAAATAATTTCTAAAAATATTTTTGACAATTTTGTCTAAAACGCTTGACAAAATAAAATCTATATGGTATAATATAGCCATAAGAAACAAAATAAAGAAGAAGTTATATTTATTTTCATTCTTAATTTCAAATTTTATTTTCAATAACTTTGATTTATTTGGTTTCATTATAAAAAACACTATAAAACTGGATTGTAGAAAAGTAGCATAGGTTTTAGTTATTCATTATTAAAAACTCCTGAATTAAGGTACAGCAATGTACCTTTTTTCTTTGTCTAAATTTTTAATAGGGGAGTACCCCTTATGCACCCCCATTGCATAAAAAATCGTTCATTAGTTTTATATGATAAAACATAATTCAGATTTTTCACACCACGCAAAATCAAAAATAAATAAATAAAATAGACTTTAAAGTCCATTCTTTATATAAGGACAATAATGTCTTAAATGCTTGAAAATATATATTTTTTGTGGTATAATATAAAACAACGAAATTTATATAAAGGAGAATTTATGCTTAATAGAATGATATTTTTAGGATTTGCTGGATTTGGAATAGTGGGGTTATTTTTCAATTCACTTTATAGATTATTTTTTAAAAAGAAAGTTATCAATGAAATTATTGCTATAATATGTTTATCTTGTATTTTGATTGGACTTATAGGAATTAAATTTTTTGTGTAAATATGGTATAATATAAATATATAATTTGAAAGGATATATTATGAAAATATTGATGTCTATAAGAACTGAATATGCCAATAAAATTTTGGCTAAAATAAAGCTATATGAACTTAGAAAAAAGTCTTTAAATGAAAATGTTGATACAATTATAATCTATTCAAGTGGAAAAGTTAAAAAGGTTGTAGGAGAGTTTAAAATAGATAAAATTATTAAAGATAGTCCTGATAATATTTGGAACTTAGGTGAAGATGTTTTAGGAATAGATAAAAAGTCTTTTTATGATTATTTTAAAAATTCTGAATTTACTTATGCAATAAAAATTAAAAATGTTATAAAATATGATATACCGAAAGATTTAAAAGATTTTGGAATTAAAAAAGCACCTCAATCTTTTTGTTATATAAAGGAAGATAACAATGAAAAATAAAAAAAGAACAATAATAGTAAAAAAAATATGTGAAATTAATCAAGATAATATAGCAAAATCAGTAGAAAATAGAAGAATAGCTATTAATATAATTCAAAAAGTTAAAGATGAGAAAGGATTTATTAATTATTGTCTTGCAGTTGATGGTGAACAAATTTGTTGCGAAGAAATATCAGCAGGATATAGAAAATTGGTAGATTTTGATGAAAAAAATGTCTATATTAGTAAAATTGTTTCTAATATAATTGAAGAAGAAAGTTACCATTCTTTGAGTTATATTTGCAAAATTTATGGCAAAGCTAAAAAAACAGATTTTTTTAATAAACTTATTGCTATTGGTTTTGTAAACAATACAGCTAATGCAGGGTGGTACTCTCATATTATCTATGAATATGAAAATGGAAAAATAGCTTACGAAAGTGAATTATAAGGAGAAAAGAATATGAACACTCTTAAAGATATAGAAATAAAAGAAATATCTGAAAGCATTTTTAAATCTTTCATTAAAAAAAGAGAAATGGAAAAAAAATTAAATGCTATGGAATTTAATTGGTATTCAAGAATACAAAAACTTAAAGAAAGAGAAATTGAAAATTTAATAGAATTTGAAAATTTAATGTCTAATGCAAGTAAATGCCATAGACTTATAGAAGTTTACAATGGTATGATAAAAAATGCTAATGCACAAAATTATTTTGCTAATTTACAATGGTATAAAAACTTTCAAAGATTTAAACAAGATTATTTATACGAATTTTCTAAAACAGATAAACTTAATAACGAATGGATATTAAGACAACTTGTTATAGATAAAGAATTTTTAGAAAACTATAACATAGTTTTAAAAGAAAGAGGATTAAAAATAATTCTTGCTAAAGATAGCAGACTTTCAAGTAATGATATTAAAGATGTTAAGTATAAAAAATATATAAATCAGCTTATGCCTTTTGTTGTTACTTTGAGTGAAGAAAATACAAAAAGAAATGTAGCAACTTTAAAGATAACGAATGGAACTATCTTACAGCTTGAAAAAGATTTATTGGAGAAAATAATACAAGCTGATACAGAAGAACAAATAAAAGAAAATGAAAAACTAATTTTAAGTATACTTGAAGATAAAGAAAGAAAAGAAAATAAAAACTTAAACAATACTGAAGATAATTCTGAAGATGATGAGAAAGTGAAATTCAATAAATATAATGTTATCATAAATCTTTATGATTTAGAAGATATTTTATTATTTGGAGAATTTGATAAACTAGATACTGTTACTAATCCTAGTAGAAGAGAATTAGATAGATTAAAGAAAATTTTAAACAAGAAGAATTTAATGGCTTTAATAAATAATTCTATTGTTATTGATAACACTAACGAAGATGTAAAATTAGAAATCAATGAAAATAGACTTAGAATTGCAAATGACTTTAAAGATAATATGAAAAATTTCTTCCTAGAAGTAAAGAAAAGTGAAGAAGAAGATTATATGGAAAGAATTACAAAAATTCTTAAAAATGCTACTCAAGAAGAAGTGTATAAATTTTTTGAAGAAGAAATTAATATTAATTTTACCAATAAAATGTATAATTTAGGTGTTACTGAAAGAGTTATCTTAGATGAAAAAGGTAATTTTTCACATAAGCACTTTGTCTATTTAGAAATAAATAAAAATTTAAGAAATAAATTTGTATTCAATTCTAATGTTGAACTTTTATTTATTAAAGATATAATAGATAAACAAACTCTTGAGCCAAAAGATAACTTGATGTTTTATCAAACTAATATCATATATAAAGAATTACAAAAATTCTTTTATAAAAACATTTCTTTATTTCCACTTAATACCATTGATTTTATTATTGCTTTTCTTCATTTCACTTTTATATCAACTAATATGTTAAAAAAGAAAATACAAGGTGAAACAGAAAATAATGAAATTACTTTAAAAGAAGAAGTAAATAAATTGAAAATTATATTAAAGCCTAAAGAATTTGATATATTCTTACAACTTATGAATGTAATATCTTCTTTTACAGAAGAATATGATAAGACTAAAGAAATGAATGAAAATATTGATAGTATAGATTTCGTCAAAAGAATAAAATTAGAAAAAAACGAAAAAAATAGAAATAGTTTCTTTAAAACAAGTAGAATAGATTTCAAAGATTTCTTTATTAATGTTATTAAACTTCAAGATATTTTCTTTGATTTATTTGATGACGATTTTTTTAATAAAGAAAAGGAAAGTCCTAAAACTCTTGAAGAATATTCAAGAAAAAATAGTAATATAGCTAAATTTATTTATAGATTTTTTATGGTATTTACAATAGATACCTATACTAAATGTCCTCATAATAGGGAAGTGGATTATATAAACAAAGAAAAAGATTATTATTCAGTTGTTTTGAAAAAATTATCTAATTTAAGAAATCATATTAAAAGTACAGATATAATAAAAGAAGATATAATACATAAATTAAAAAAAGAAGAAGAAATAAAAAATGTTGTTACAGATTATAAATATGTCATCAATCCATTCTTAGATTTTGACTATTCTATTTTTAATAAAACCAATATTTCTTCTACTGAAAATCAATTTAATATAGTGAAAGAAATAAATAATTTCTTAAAAACTATACCTAATATATCTGAAAAAGAATTTCTATTTGAATTTAAGAAAGTATTAAAAAAGAATTTCCAAATAGATGAAGTAGAGAAAGAAATCATAGATAAAGCCTTACAACATCTAAGTGAAGTATCTTTATTTAAGTTAAACTTAAAGAAAAAACAATTAATTGGAAGAAAAGAAATTATAAGAACTGAAGAAATTGAAATAAATAAAGAAACTAATGAAGAAATAAAAAATATCAAAGAAAAAGAAGTTGTAGTTTTTGATACAATAGAAGAAAATTTTTACTTTGAAAATATCTATGATATATGTTATTACATTTATTTACAGACACTTGTTTTTGCCAATATCTTGAGAAATTCAAGTAAAGGTGAGTTAGGATTACACTTATTAGGAATGTATAACGAACATAATTTTGAATATGATATTGTGTTCACTGATGAATTAAAACTTAGAAGAATTTTAAATTTAGTAGAACTTTCAAAAATCCTTTTTAAAAAAATAGGACTAATTTCAGACGCAAGTTTAGATGAACTTAATATAAAAATATCTGAACATTTTGAAGATATAAAAAGAAATGTAATAGTTGATAAACAAATAGAATTTAGAGATAAGTTATTAGAGATTGTAAATAATCCATTAAGTCCATTTAATAATTATATCAGCTTTAAGTCAGTAGAAGAAAATGGAACTATTACTAATTATTTTAAATCTGTTGATTTATTTTTAATTCCTACAAAACTTTTAGAATTTTTTAGATTTTCTCTTTGTATGAGAAATCTTTCGTTTAATTACACTAAGGAATTTGATACAATAGAATTTGAAGTATCTACAAGTGAAAAAGAAAAGAAGAGTAAATCTTCATCTTCATCTCTACTTATAGACAATAACTTTGAATTATATAAATATTCAAGTATCCATTCCAAAAATTATAAAGAATTAAAAGACCAAATAGAAAATGAAACTCAAAAAGATTATTATAAATATATGGAAGAATTTATAAAAGCTAATAAAAATTTAGCTTTCATTAATAATTTCATTGAACAAATGAGTTCAAAATTAGAAGAATTAGATATACCTAATTCAATATTCCCTGTATTCTTTGACTATCAATAAAATATTCTTGGCAAATATAAAAGAGTAGTAAAAACTACTCTTTTTTTAGTTGTCGACATTTTGTCTACAACTTATCTTTTAACAAAACTTGTTATTATTTAATTTTCTTACTGTTATTTTTGTTGTGTTTAAAAACATATATTGTTAGTGATTAATCGCAATTTTTTATTCTCATATTTTTTTAAAAACATATCTTGTTATTTTTCTTGTTATTTTTCTTATTTCAAATAAGTATCATCAAAATCATCTAAAATTTTTATATAGATTTTTTTATCAATTTCTTTCCACATTGACATAACTATTTGACTTTTTTTAGGGTAATCAATTCCTACTCCTGTTTGTACATAGTCATAAATGAAGTTTTTCAAAAAAGTTTTATTGATAATAGATTTATTTTCATCTTTTATACAAATTACTAATTCATTCACTTTTTTATCACTGTAATCAGGTTGTTTATAATTAAAATCTATCATTTGAAATTTATTTTTTTTAAAGAATTTATATGCTTGTTCATAGTCTTTACCTATTAATAAAAAAGTAGGTGTTTTATGATATTCTTCAAAAAAATCTTTTAAAATTGAAGTTCCTATACCTTGATTTCTAAATTCTTCTTTAATAACAAGTCTTGATATAGCTGTATAGTAAGTAAACTTATGATATAAAAGTCCTCCAATTAAATTTCCATTATATAAATAAAGTACAATGTAAGAGTTATCATATTTATTATTACCACTGAAATGTCCTTTAGAAATTAAATAACGATAATAGTCTAAACTTTCATATTCATTCTCTGAATTAAAACTTGGTATAAATATTTCATTATAAAATTCTGTAAATATTTTCATATCACTTAAAGTTGTTATGAATTTTTTTTCCAATTTTATTTTCATATAAATCATTCCTCAACTTTTTTAAACAACAAATTCCTAAAACAATATTTTTTTATCTGTTTCTTCTAGTTCTCAAAAATTTTTCAACACTTCCAAATTGCTTAATTACTTCCTCTTTCAGTTTTTTAAAAACTTCAAAAGTAATCAAGCAATCTTCTTCACCTCTATGTGCTTTTGAATAATCTATTTTATAAAATTCAGAAATTGTTTGAAGTTTACAATCTTCAACTTTATTTTTATTTTTTAGTAATGCCTTACTAAATCTTAAAACATCTATAAAATCGTTCATTAAATAATAATCTAATTCTTTCTCAAAAAAATCATATAAGAAATTTATATCAAAATTAAAATTATATCCTACTAAAATATCATCATCTTCTATGAACACTAAAAACTTTTTTAAGACTTCTTTGATTTCTTCTTTATCTGATAACATTTTGTCTGTTATTCCAGTTTTTCTTTCAACTATCCCTTTTGTACTTCCTTTAACTTTTACTAATTCAGAGAAAGTTCCTACAATATTATTATCTTTAATTCTTATTGCTGAAATTTCTATAATTTCATCTCTTTCAGGTAAGATTCCTGTTGTTTCTATATCAACTAAAACATAATCACTAGGAAAATCTAATATGCTTTTTCCTTTATATTCTCTAACTGTTCCTGTATTTTTTTCCATATTTTATAACTCCTTTTTTTTATTTTTATAAAAGATATTCTATTAATTTTTAATTGCTACCTGATTATCTTTTCCTTTTTAAAAACTTACATAGTTACATTTTAATTTTAAAGAACTAGAAAAAATTCTTAATTTTAAAAACTAATATAGTTATTCTTTAATTCATAATAATAATGACTAAAATACCCCATTCATATAATATCATTTTTTAAAATAAAGGACAAATATGTTTTATATATAGTTACTATTAATTTTGTAAATAGTTAAAATTTAAGGTTTTAATTTTAAAATTTTTTTATTTATTTTTAATAATTTCAAGTTATAAAAATTTAAGATTATTTTTGGAAGAATTTTGAAAAAAATATATTATTTTCCCTAATTTTTTCAATGAAAAAATATAAAAATTTACTTTTTTAAAAAGACACTTTTTTCTAATTGTACTATACACTATATATTTAAACAAATTTTTTTAAGAATTTATTAAAATCTTTTTTTAACTTTTTTAAAAAATATTTATATTCTGTTTAAAAAATTTTTTTACAAAAAATTTCAAACACTTTTTCCACTATACTGTTGTTTACAGCTAAGTTTTGCTTTACTTTTTTGCGTTTTTGTGGTATAATATAGATATAAAAATTAAGAAAAGTAATGAGGAGTATAAAATGAGTTATTTTAATGGCGAAGATTACAGATATAAAAAAGAGCAAAATAAAAAGCAAGAAGATATTGATAAAACTATAAATTTTATTTTGAAAAAATTAGATGATAAATTTAATTTAGCCACAATTTTATTTGAGTGTTCTTACCTAAATGAGATTGAAGATTTCATAAAAACTAATTGGGAAAATATGAGAACATTTACAGATGAAAAAAATCAACATTTTAACTTTGATATGTCTTATGATTACTTCGTTAAAAGAATAAAAGACCATTTAAAATCTAAATATAAATTTTTTACTACTCAAGAATATGTTAAGTTAAATAAGACTTTAAATTTTTGGGGAAAGAAATTTGAAAGTTTTTCTAATATTGAAATTAAAGTTTATGATTTTATGAAAGAAGATAAAAGAAACTTACATAATATTAATCCACAAAAAATCGAAACATTTTTAGAAAAAGAAGAAAGTATTTTAAAAGAAGAAAAACAAAATTTAGAAAAAGAAACTAATAAAAAAGGTTATAAAAAAGATAATTTAGGAAGAATTAATTACATTGAAAAAATGATTAATTGTTCTGAGCAAAGAATTGAAGAACTAAATAAAAGTTTAGATAAAGCCTTAGCAATCAAAAAAGTTTATTCAATTTATGAAGACTATTTGCTACCTCATATTGAAAAATTTATGGAAATTAAAGCTAGAGTAGACGAACATATAAATGGAACTAATATAATTATAACTGATGAAGAAAGAAAAGAATTAATTGATTTAATCCAAAATTCTTTCAAAGGCGAAAGCATAGGTATAGAAAGATTTTTTTAGAAATAAGGAGAACAAAAACGAAATGAATATAATAACAATAATTATAATAGTGATATGTGCAATAATATGTTTTATCATATTAGGAATAATAATAGGGTTATTTTATTTAAAGAAAACAGAAAAACCTATTGATGAAAGCATTGATAAGGAAAATTTTAAAATAAATAGTCCTGAAGAAAATATGAATAAAGAAAATTAATTTAAAAAAAATCAAAAGAAAAAAGAAAAATTTTTAAAAAGGTGATGATAATGAGAAGACTTGCTAAAAAAGAAAATTTAAAAAAAATAGGGATAACACTTGCTGTAATAGTGTTCATAGGATATTCTTTACATAAAATAATAGGAAGTATTTTGTTATTCTTTGCAGTTATCATATATGGTGTATGTTACTTAATACATAAAAAAGATACAAGAGTTATGCCACAAGTTGACGAAACTGAATTTAAAGATACAAGAGAATTTTTAATGGAAGTTACAGGAACTGACGCACCACAAGTTCAATCAAGAATTAGAGATTATATAAATGATAAAATTAAAAAAAGATATATTCCTGTTCTTTATAAAGGATTGGTTACAAGAGAAGATTTTATAGATTTTTTTAGAAAAGAGGCTTTAAAACAATCTAAATATAAACCGACAGTTCAAAAAATTCCTCAAGGTATCCAATTTGAAGAAAAGGTTAAGTATATTGATACTCAAAATGAAATTGGTGAAAAAGTAACAGCTGTATGGATTGAAAAGTTTGGTATAGGAATGGTAGGTTATGTTCCTAATGATAAACTAGAAGAATTAAGAACTGTCTTAAAGAAAAAAATAAAATCTACTTTAGTTGTTGCTAGTGGTGGTGATTATAGAAAGATGGGAAGTAATAGAGAATTTAATTCTGATTATAGATTGAAAATATCTATTAGATATTATCAATAAAAATAGTGGAGATGATTAAATATGGATAAGAAAAAATTAATAAGATTGACAATAGGTTTGATTATTTTATCGTTTATAGGATTTTTAATAAATGAAAGTTTTGGAAGTTTTATAATTTTTGTATCTTGGATAATTATTGGAATTTCTTATTATAAATATAAAAAAGAAAAGGAAAAAAAAGGAATTATCACTATGGGAAAATATAAAAATTTTATCTTAAAAGATAATGCTAAAGCATACATTTTAATAGAAAATAGCGAAAAAGAAACTATATCAAATAAAAATTCTAACAAAAACAGGTGAAAAAAATGGATAAGAAAGAATTATTTGAAAAATTACTCTATCTTTATAATACAGATAAAACTAAATTAAAAGAATTTCTTAAAAATTTAGTTATCATAGTTAAGAAAATTAAAAATAAAGATGAAACAGTTGAGATAATTTATTCTCCAAGAGAAAAAGTAATTAAAATAACACAACTAATAAAATTGCAAAAAGATTTTAGTTCATTTTGTTATGACATTGTTGTAAATGAAAATGAATTTTCTAAAGTTATGGAGATATTAAAACAAAATAAAAAAGAAAATATAGATTATAAAGAAAATAATATGAAAATCGCTTATAAAAATGATGGTTCAAATTTTTCTTATGAGTTTTTTGTAGATATGTTCTATAAAGAAGATAATCTAAAAAAATTTTTTACAAGGGTATTTTTATGCTCTTTTTACTAAAACAAAGGGGATTAATATGGATAACATAACTAAAAGAAAATATAAAAATGAAATATTTATGACTTTACTTACAGCTTTAAATGATGTTTTCAAAACTTATATTAATAATGATTTTAAGAAATCAAAAGAGTTCTATCATAAAATAAATAATTACAAAATTTTTTCAGACATAACTCTATATGAGTTTAATTACATTAATAAAAAAGGAATACTTAAAAGAATTATAATATCTGTTGATATAAAGTCAATAAATAGTGATAAAGTAATTTTTCATTGGCAATATTGCATTGAAGATGATGAAACTGATAAAGAATTAGCAGAAATGTTGAGTTTTGAAATTTCAAATGCTTATAATAAAGGTTTTGAAAGATATGAAGAGATTGTGCCATTATTAAAGAAAGTTTTCAAAGGAAAGTTTGCTAAACTAGATAAATTTGTTAAAATGCTAATAGATGATTTCAAGAAAAAAGAAGAAGAAATAAATAATAGTTTGTAATTTTTTAAAGATTTTCTGTATGAATAGTTTTTATATGGGAAATCTTTTTTATAATTTTTTTAAAATTATTTTAATATTTTCTTAAAAAAGTTATTTCTTATTTGAATTTACTGTATAATATAGATTAAGAAATAAAATTTAAAATTTAAAACAAATTAAAATTAAATAGGAGGAATAAAAAATGGGAAACTTTGAAAAAATGAAAAAAAGAGCGATAGAAAAAAGTATTATGTTAGAAATGAATAATTTAGAACCTTTTCCTTTTGAACCCAAAAGGGAAGAATTGTTAGATGTAGTTAAAACAATTAGATTAAATGGTGCTGACAATACATTTTATTTGTTAAAAGATGATATTTTAAAAGAAGTTGACTATAACTCAAATAAATTAAAAGATTTTTTAATTGAAAATGCAACAGATTTTAATATTGATGAAGAAGATATTTTTGAATTAAAAAACGAAGATTTATCTAATGATGAAGTAAAAGGTTTTTTTGTTAATAAACTTTCAAAATTAGATTTAAAGAAAGATTTTAAAAATAAAACTGAAGAGTATATTGGTTTTGAGATAATGGATAACCAAATAAATATTGCTTTTGCTCCACATTTAAAAGATAAAATGGAAGAAATTAAAACAGACTTTTTTGTAGATGTAGCAACTAAAGATTTTGTTCCTTTGATAAATGAAAATTTAGAAAAAATAATAGATGAAAAGAAAAATGTTTCAAATGGGAAAAGTGAGATTACTTTAGATGATTTTGATGAACTTAGAGAAGAATTATTAAATAAAAAAATAGAAACTAAGTTACCTAAAAACGATATAAATATAAAAAGAGATAGTTTTAAAGATGAGTATTTAACTTTTTTAGAAGAAAACAAAGATGAAATTTTAGACATATTAATGGATAAAATTAGCGAAACTGTAAGTAATAATACTTTTGTAAAAGACAATAAAATAGAATTTAAAGACTTCAATAATTTATTGGAAAAAGAAAATGTTGAAAAAAATATTGAAAAAGAAAACCAAAATAAATTAAAAGAAACTAAAGCAAAAGATGAATTTGCTGATAATTTAGCAAGAAGTTTTAATAATTTGACAAATAAGGAAAATTATACTAGAAAAGATTTAATTATGGAAGAAATTGATAATTTATACCTTGTTCAATTAAATGATAAGAAAAATAATGAAACTGAATTTCAAACAGTATCTAAAAATGAAATGAATTTTATAGTTGATTTAAAAACTAATACAATTTCTTTAAATGATATTGATAAAAGTGATAGAGAAAAATATCAAAAAGTTTTAGATAGTGATTTAAAAATTAGTGTTATTCCTGATGACAAAAAAAGCGAATTAGCTGATTTCGTCTTAAATGAATTAAATAAATCTGATGACGAAAAAAGTTTTGACGAAAAAATTGATAGTATTACAACAAAAATCAAAGAAAATCAAAGTGAGATAGTAATAGATGATAAAAAAATAGAAAAAGCTGAAAAGTTTAAAAATGCTATAAATTCGATAGATGATATTTTGAAAGATTTTTCTTTTGATTACGGAAAATCAAATAAGAATAATAAAATAACATTTTTTTATGATAATGAGTTTGGAACTCGTTTTCCTGAAATTGTTGTAAAAAATGAAAATAGTAAGTCTAAATTTGCTTATGCAGATGATGTTTTTAAAAGAGAATTTGTTGATGATTTGTTACACGAATTTAAAAAACATAATCAATTAGGAACTAATCAAGAAAGATTAGAAAAAATTGAAAAATTTAAAGAAAATTTTAATCCTGAAATTTTATTTGATATTGATATGAAAAAAGCTGAAAAATTAAAGTTTGAATTTAAAAGTGAAGATGGGAATGGAATATATAATATAAAGCATAAAAATAATGAAAAATCTTATAAGGTTTCACAATCAAAAGAAAATCCAAGTCTTAATTTAATGCTCTCAGTAGTTGATAAAGACTTTTCTGTAATGTTTGAAAAAGGAATTGGAAATGTCGTAGATGAAAAAGAAATAGCAATTTCTTCTTCTAAAATAAGAGATAAAGAAAAAGAAATAATTGAAAATTTCAAAAAAGAAAGTCTTAATGAAATGAATGATGATATTAAATTTCATACAGTAGCAAATGCTTTAAAAGATTTTGAAAAGAGTGAAAAAGAAGATAAAACTATTTTAGATTTTGTTTCTTCTAATCTTGACAATGTATATTCTCTTAGAACAGAAGTATATGAAAATTTTGAAGATATAAGAAATAGTTTTTTAATAAATAATGCCGAAACCTTTAAAATCCCATTAAATTATTATAATGAAATGATGTTAGATGATAAAGAAAAAAGTGAAACAGCTAAAGAAGTCTTAGAAGTAAATAAAGAAATGATTTTAAACAGAATACATAGTGATTATTATGAAACAAAAGATATGTTGAAAGATAAAGGTTTTATGAGTGAAGAAGTGGTAAATAAAAATTTATACAATAACTATTTACAAGAAAAAACTGATACAATAGATTTACAAAATCAACTTGTTACTGATATAGTTAATGCTAAATTTATTACAGCAATTTCTTTTGAAACAGGAAAAGAAGAAGAAAGTATAAAAAAAGAATTATTCAAAAGTTATAAATACAATTTAGAAAATTCTAACTTAGCTGAAAGCATATATCCAAAAGAACAATTTGATAAAATAGTTGATAAAGTTTTTGAAGAAGAAACTTATAAAAATATTGATTTTTCAGAAAACGATTATGATGAAGAGTTAAAAGAACAATATAATGAAATAGAAAAATATGCTTTAACTAGAAACGAAGTAAAAGAAGTTAAAGAAAAACCTATTAAATCTAAAAAAGAATATATTGAAGAAAAAGAAAAAGATAGAGAAATAGATTTTTAGAGATGATTTTTTTAGAAATGACTTTTAGATTTAATAAAGAAAAATAACAAAGTTAAAGAGGTTTTTACAACCTCTTTAATGTTATTTTTAAAAAATAGAAAGGAGTATGAAATGGAACAGAAAATGTTAGAAAAAATAAAGAAAAAAGAAATCAATAAAAAAATAGCAGAAAAATTTGCAAAGAATTTTGGTAAGAGTTTTTCTCAATTCAAGCGTTCTGTTTATAGTAGTTTAGATAATGATTTCACTTTAGACTTATTTTCTATTGTAGAAAAAGAAAATAGGGAAACAAAGGAAAAGAAAGTTGAAATTTTAGAAAATTATAAAGTAAAAGATGAAGTAAATATAAGACTTAAAGGGTATGTTCCTAGTGGAATTGGTACTAGAGATATAACTGAAGAAGAAAAAAATACAGATATAAAAGTTCATTCATTAAAAGCTGAAGATAAAGATACAATTAAAAAAGAAATATTAAATATTATTAAAAAAACTAAGAATGAAAAAGATATAGAAAAAGAAATCTTCAATTATTTAGAAAAGAAAGATTTTTATAAGGATAGTTTTGAAATAAATGAAAAGAAATTAGAAAAAGCTGATAATTTTTTTAATGCTCTTGCTAATTTAACAAAAAATATCAATATTGATTTGAATACAACTTATAATGTAAGTATTACTCAAAAAGATGGAAAACAATATTATAATTTAAGTTTTCAAAATAATAAAACTAAGGATAAAAAAGAAATAAATTCAAATTCTTTAGATGATTTTAAAGATAAGATTGTTGATTTTTTAGATAAAAACATAAATGAAAAAGAGGAAAAATATTTTAAAGATACTAATAAAGACCCTAATTTGCTTTTACTTATCAGAAAAAAAGATTTGAAAAAATTAAAAAATATAGATTTTAGCAATTTAGAAACAGAATTAGATAAAAATTTCAAATTTGAATTTAGTAATAAAGAAGTAGGAGATTGTACACATCACTTAACGATAGAAAATGATAGAAATTTCAAAAAAGGTGATGTTTACAGTTTAGAGGCAATAAGAAAAATGTCTTACATTTTAACTAATAAAGATTTTTCAGAAAATATTGTTGATAATAATATTTTTGTATCAGAAGAAAAGAAAAAAATAGATTTTTTAAAAGAAGAAAACAAAAACATTATGGAAAAAATCAATGAAAATATAGAAAAAGAAACTTTTAGTGAGGCGAAAGCTGATATAGTAATGATGTCAGTTTTTGAAGTAGGGAAAAAGCAAACGAAAAATGAAGTAAGTTATAGTCATCATATTGGTGAGAGCATAGAAACTTATTTCAATAACAGAATAGGAAACTTAAAAGATAAGGAAAGTTTTGTTGAAAAAAACGCTGAGGAATTAGGACTTACTCTAAATAAAGATGGTAAAATAGTGGAACTGTATAATGGTAATGAAGAGGAATATAAGGATAATATAAATCAATTTCTAAATGCAGTAAAACAAAATATAAAAGAAGAAATAATTGAAAAATTTGAGATGACAGATATGTTACAAGATGATTTTCATAAGAATGACAAAGTCAAGGAAGTAAATCACACTAAAGAAATGTCAGGATATATTTTAGAAAGGAAAAAGGACGCTATTGAAGAAATTAAAGATGAATATTACGATAAAATGCCTGAAACATTGACTTTACAAAATAAATTTTTAAAAAATGCTATTCCTATAATTCTTTCAGAAAAAAAGGTAGATTTAAGTTCAAAAGAATTAGATAATCTTTTAGTTATTAGTGATGAAAAGAAATTCTTGATAGATAGAAATGTTAATAGCTATTTTAATTCTTTAAGTAAACATAGTGAGAATATTTATGATGAGTTTAATACTAAGAGAAACTACGAAAGTTTTTCTAAATCTGAATTTGATAAATTTACAAAAACTGAAATTAAAGAACCTAAAATAAAGAAAGAAGTTCCTGAAAAAGAAAAAGTAAATACTGATAAAGAAATTGAGTTTTAAAAAGGAGAGAAATTATGGAAGATAAATTAAAAGAATTAAAAAATACAATATCTAAAAACATTGCAAAAGAATTAAAAAATAATTATTCTTCATTTACAACAATGGAAATAGTAAAAAGAGAACTTGGGGCAGGATTTTTAACTGAAACAACTAATACAGATACAAAAGAAAAAGATTTAAAATTTCTGAGAGGTTATCAAATAAAAGAGGAATTAAATGAAAGAGTGCAACATAGATATTCTTTTAATCTTTATCAAAGTACAGAATTTAAAGTGTTTAGTACAGATGAAAATACTAAAAATAAAACAGCTGATAAAATATTTGATTTTTATAAGGAAAATAAAGACAAAGATGTAGAAACATTGGCTAAACAAATAAATGATATTTTAGATGAAAACAATTTTTTTAAAAAAACTGTTGAAGTAAATAACAATATCATAAAAAAAGCTGATGATTTTGAAGATAATATAGCTTTAATAGAAAAAAATTTACAAGAATATGGAAAAGAAAACGGAACTATGTATAGTGGTAAGATAGTACAATTAAATGGAGAAAAAGGAATTGGACTAACTATAATAAATAAAGAAACAGGAAAAGAAGAAAAAACTTTATTAGCAAAATCTTTAAATGAATTTAAAGAAAAAGTAGTTGATTTTATTGAAGAAGATATTGAAAATAAAAAAGATTACTATTTCAAAAATATGAAATATGATGTTTATAAAAAAAGAAAAGATGATTTAGAAAGATTAGAAGAAAAAGTAGATTTCAATAAGACAGATATAAAAACAGATAAAGATTTTGCATTTGAGTTTACAGATAAAAATAAAGATACTAACAAATACGATTATAGATTAGTTATTGCTGATGAAAAAAATAAATACGAAAGTATGTATAAATATGCAGGATATAAAAAATTTTTAATGTCTTTAGTTGATGAAAATTTTTCTGATTTTTTTACCATAACAGCAAATAATGCACTTCAAAATCATTTTGAAAAAATTGATTATTTAAAAGAAGAAAATAAAAATATTATGAAACAAATCAATGAAAATATAGAAAAAGAAAGTTTTAGTATAGCAAAAGCTGATATAGTATTAATGTCTGTATCTGAAACAATATCACAAAGAAAAAAAATTGGTAATGAAAGAAAATTTCCTGAAATAATGTCTGAAAGTATAGATAATTCTTTTCACAATAGAATAGGAAGTTTAAAAAATAAAGAAAGTTTTGTAGAAAAAAACGCTGATGAATTAGGACTTACTCTAAATGAAAATGGTAAAATAGCAGAACTATATGATGAAGATAGTGAAAAGTACAAAGAAAATATAGACAACTTTTTAAAAGCTATAAAAGAAAATTTAAAAGAAGAACTAATTGAAAATTATGAAAAACCTAATTATAGTTTAGATGAATATAGAAAGTTAAAACCTGAAACTTTAACTTTACAAAATGAATTTTACAAAAATGCTTTTCCTATACTTCTTTCAGAAGATGATATGAAACTTTCAAAAAGTAAAATAAATAATTTAGATGGAATTTCAAATGGTAAAAAAGAAAAATTAAAAGGAAGAATAAATGATTACTTTAATTCTATGAGTGAACATACAAAAGATATTGATAACTCTTACCAATTCAAAGAAAATTGTGAAAATTTTTCAACTAAATATTACGACTTTGATAAAAGTTTTGATATTGAATTGCCGACTGAAAAAAATAACAAAAAAGAAATTTCTAAAAATAAAGAGAAAGAAAAAACTACTGATAAAGAAATAGATTTTTAAAAAAATAATTCTAAAAAAATTATTTGTAAATATAAGAAAGGTTGAGTAAAATCAACCTTTTTTATGTTTTTTATAAAATTATTTTAAGATTTTTTTAAAATGATTAATCTTTAGAAATAATTAGGTTATAATATAGATTATAACATATAATTCAAATAGGGGTGATAATAATGCCAAGAGCCGAAATAAGTGGAAATTTCATTGAAATGATAGTAGATTTAGGAATTAAACACGAATTAAGTAATCAAAAAAAAGGTGTAGAAGATGAAAAAACTGAAGAATTTGTCAAATCTCTTTTAGGAAATTTATCTTATGTAGAAAAAGTAGATAAAGGAATAAGAGATGTTGAAGTCTATAAAGCAAGAGAAAAAGAAAAAGCAAAATTACAAAGAGAAGAATTTGATAAAACTTTAGAAGAGGGTAATGCTTTTCAAAAATTGCTTGGTGGTTTTAAGTTTAGTTTTCAAAAAGGGGTTAATGCTTTATTAAAAATACATAGAACCATAGATATATTATCATCAGAGGGTACAAGTGATTTAGCAGGTACTTTAAAACATTATTTTAAAAGAGATAATGAAGTTCAAGTAGAAGAAAAACCTATTTCAAAGAAAGAATTTAAAGAAAATATAGATGATGTATTTGAAGATTTTGAATTATCTAAGGATAACTACTATAATGATGAATTAGGTGAAGTAAATATATTAAATTTTAAGAAAGATAAAATAGATGATTTAGCCAAAACTATTTCAAATTCTATTAAGGAAAAAACTAAAGAAGAAGATTTTTATACTTACTCAATAAAGAAAGAAATAGCAAAAGAAATATTAAGTCAAAAAGACCTTTATGATGAAATTTCAATAGATGATAAGAAATTTGATAAAACTGAAGAATTGAAAAAGGATATTTTTAAAATTGGAAAAGCTATTAGAAGTATTTCTATTGATGGAGATGAAATAGACTATAAAGTTACTTTTGAAAAGAAAGGTGAAGAAGTTAGAACTAATGTTACTTTTACTCTTAATGGAATAGAAAAAGAATGTAGTATGGGTAAACTTACGACATACGAATTACAGGAAAAGTTAGATGAGGCTATAAAAGAAAGAGCAGAAAAATTTGATACAGATATAGATAAAGAAAATTATTTAAAGAAAATGTCAAAGAATGAAAAAGATAGAAATATTTATCCTGTTATAGATGAAATTACAAATTCATTTAAAAGTGAAAGTAATTTTGAATTAAATTATTGTAGTCGTAATTTTGATGAACAATCAAAAGATTATCGTTTCTCTATAAAAGTTGAAGATAATGGAGAAAATAGATATTGTCTTGCTGATAAAGATTTTAGTCTTAATAAATTATTAATGTATGCTACGGACGAAAAGTTTGCTGATACTTTAAGAATTACAACAGATGTTAAATATGAAAATGAATTAGAACTTCAAAATAATAAAGAATACTCACTTGTTTCTTTAGATAAATTAAAAGAAGAAAATGAAAAATTAATTGAAAAAGTTGATGTTAAAATATTTAAAGAAAGTGATAGTTCATTAGATAAAATAACTAATAAAGTTATTGCCAATACCATTAAAAGTAGTATTGATGATATAAATAATGGTAAATCAGAAAGTATTTTAAAAGAATTAAAAGAAAATTATGAAAAAGAATTTCAAAATCAATTAGAAAAAATTGAAGATAAAAATTCTTTGATAGAAAAAAATGCTAAAAAGTTTGATTTAACACTTGGAGATGACGGTAAAATTCAAGAGTTTGATACTGGAGATAAAGAAGAATATGACGAAATGATAAATCAAGCTATAAATTCATACAAAGAAAATAATTTCCTTGAATTTTTAGATGATTTTGAAATGAGTAAAGGACAAAAAGAATTAGAGAATTTAGATAAAACGAAATCAAATAAAGACTTGAATTTAGAAACTTTGAAAGATTTAAGAAATGAACATTTAGGAAGTAAAGACTATAATGATGATTTAATTAAAATTAAAGCATTTACAACAGCTATTGTCTTAGGAGATGAAGAAAAACTAAGTATAGATGAAATAAATAAAGTTCTTAATTCTGAAAAAATTGAAGATTTACATATTCAAGAAAGAACACTTGAAAAAGTTAATGAATACATTGAAAAAAGAAGTGATAATATCGAAAAATTTGACTTCATAGACAATAAAAACTTATTAGATTTTAAAGGAATATATGATTTCCAAGAAAATACTAAAACTAAGGAAGAATTAAGTTTCTATAAATCAGAAAAAGAACTTATTACAGAAAAAGCACCAAAAGAAAAAGAAGTTGAAAAAGATTTAAGAAATGAAAATATAGAAAAAATTAATAGAAAAGAAAAAGAAGTAGATGAAAAAGAAAATGAAAGAGAAATAAATTTCTTCTAATTCTTTTAAATAACACAATAATTCCGAAAGAGGTTTAAATTTAAGATTTGAGCCTCTTTTTCATTTTAAATTTTTTATAAAATAATTTTAAGAATTCCTTAAAATAATTAAAAAATATTAGAAAATAAGATATAATATAATATGAAGTAAAATCAGGTAAAAGAGGTGTTTTTAAGTGAACGAATTATTTGATGATTTGATAAAAGAAATAGCTGATAATTGTGTAAAAAGTTTTAATGATAAATCCAAAAGTTTACTTCCGTCAGAAGAAAAAATTGTGGAAAAATTAAAATATTTAGGTATTGTTTCAAAAAAAGATGAAGATAATCATTTGAGTTTAACAGCTGGGAGAGTTTCTTATGCTTTAAATGAATATTTTGAAATAGAAAGAGATAAATTAAAAATTCTTGTTATTCCACAAAATAAAACAAGAGAAATTGCAAGTCAAATTTATGGAACATTAGAAAAAGATGAAAAAGAATACAATTCTAAGAATGGTATAGATTATTTTGACTATGAATTAGGCGAAGAAGATGAAGAAAATTATAAGAATAAACAAATAGGACTTATAATTGATTTATTGAAAAAAGAATATGGGAAATATATTCCCATTGAAATTGATAGAGAAGATGAAAGTTTAAAATTTAATTTTGCTATTTCAAATATTACCAAAAATCTAAAAATGCTTAATTTTGATAAAGAAAAAGTGGAAGAAAACATAGGAGTTGACATAAATTTCTTAAAACAAGGTGAAAAAGAAAAATATTTAATAGAAGTTTCAAATGGTAATAAAAATTTAGAAATTTCAAGCAATAATTTACCTGATTTAAAAGATAAATTAGTTAAATTATTAGAAAAGAACATTGAAGATACTAAAGAGTTTTATGAAAAAAATTATCGTGAAGATTTTGGTGAAAACAGACAAAAAAGATTAAAAATTTTAAAGAAAATGGATATAAAAGATTTAGAAATAGGAACTAAAGCTAATATTCAATTTGAATATGAAGAAAATGCTTTTAATATGAATGTAAGTTTAAAAGTTGAAAAAGATGATAAATTAATAGTTAAAACAAATTTCAAAAATTTATTAGGGAATGAGGAACTTACTCAAATAATAAAAAATGAAAATCTTTCTGATTTCTTAGGTAGAGGATTTTTTTTCTTAAAAAATTCAGATGAATACGAAAAAATTGACTTTACAAAAAGAAAAACTGAATATTATATGGAAAAATTAGATAAAATCATAGAAGAAACTTCATTAAAGGACGCTGTTAAAGATATTAATTCAAATACAATAGCTTGTTTATTTAGTGATGATAAAGAATGGAATTTTGAAAATTTTTCTGATATTGCAAAAGAATATTTTGATATAAGTTTCAATAATAGAATTGATATTATAAAAGATAAAGAAAGCCTTGTTATGAATAATTTAGAAGAATTAAAACTAACAACTGATGATATTCTTAATAACAAAGAAGATAAAGAAAAATTGATAAATGAAATATTACAGTTCTATAAAGAAAATTCTTTTAATAATTTTTTAGAAGAAGTTGAAAAAATGAAACAAATTGAAATAGACGCCGACTATGTTTATGATGATGATAAATCATCAGAACAATACATTTTAGTTGAAAGTTTAAATCATTTAGAAGAAAATAAAAATTTTATAGCAAGTAGTGATTTCTTTAATATCCAAGAATATAATATTAAAAATCTAATAGCAATAACAGTAGATGAAGAAAAATTACCACTATCAAAAGAGCAATTAGATTATTTTAGAACCATAGATAATAAAACAAAAGAGAACTTATACGATAGTGTTATTTCTCGTTACAATGATATGAGTGATACTATGAGTGGAGAAATTGATAAGAAATCGTTTTTAGAGGTTTGTGATAGCTTTAGACCAAATGATTATAAAGAATTAGTTAATATAAATTTAGAAATTAAAGAAAAGGAAAAATCAAATGAAAATTCAAAAGAAAAACAAGGCGAATTTAAAGATTTAGGAAATGGTTATGTAGAAATAAAATTTTATTAAAAAGTTAAAAATAGAATTTTTAAAAGGAGTAAAAGATGATAGAAGTAGAAAATTTAGAAAAAGGGAAAGAAAAAGTAAATAAAGCTATGGCAAAATCTGTTTATAATGTATTGAATGAAAGCTATAAAGACCACAATTCAAGTGTTTATGAAAGTATTAATTTATGGAGTTTAGATAGATTTTCTATTGGAGTGGTAACAAATAAAGCGACAGGTAAAGTTGATTTTAAAGTCTTTGAAAAAGAAGATTTAAGGGAAGAAATTTCATCAAGAACAGGAAATTTTACTATTAAAAATTATACTGAAGATGAAAAGAATAGTGATTTGAAATTATATATCACTGATGTTAGAAAAAATGACGAAACTTCTAAAGAACTAACTAAAATTTACAATGAAAATAAAGGTAAAAGTAAAGATGAAATTATTAATAAATTAATAGAACATTTAGAAGAAAAAAATGTTTTAGATGAAACAATAGTTATTGATGATGAAAAAAGGAATAAAGCAAACAACTACTTTAAGGCTATTGATTTATTAGAAACTAATATTGAGAACACTATTATGGATAAACCTAATTCTATTAAAATAACTTATGAGGGTAATATTATTCAAAAAGATGGTGAACAGTATTTTGGTATACAAATAAAAAATAAAGCAACTAAAGAAGAAATTGATTTAAGAGGAAAAACTCTTACTGAACTTAAAGATAAAGTAGTTGATTTCGTAGAAAAAGATTTAGAAAGAGAAGAAAAACTTGGCATTATAAAAGGAAAAGATTTAATTTCAAAACAAGAAAAGTTAGAAGAATTAAAGAATACAGATTTTAAAGATTTAAAAATTGAAACAGACAAGGATTTTAGACTTGAATTTACTGATAAAAACAAGAAAAAAGATAACTATTCATATTTGTTAGTTATTGAAGATAAAAAAGAAACTATCTTAACTATCGGTTTTAAAGAAAGAGAATTAAAAGGAATGATGTTTAATATAACTGATAAGAATTTTTCTGATATAAGTGATAAAACATTTTTTGATATTCGTTCATCTAATTTGAAAAAAATTGATTATTTAAAAGAAGTTAATAAAGAAATAATGAAACAAGTAGATGAAAACAAAGAAAAAGAAAGTTTTAAAGAAGTGAAAGCTGATATTATAATAAGTTCTTTAGAAGAAGTAGGTAGAAGACAATATGAAAGTACAAATGGAGTGGAGAAAACCTTAACTTATCCACAAGCCTTTATAAAAAATATAGATGATTTTTTTGAAAATAGAATAGGCAATCTTAAAGATAAGTCAGAATTTTTAGAAAAAAGACACGAAGAATTTAATCTAACTTTAGATGAAAATGGAAAAATTAAAGAATTATCTACTGATAATGAAGAAGAATATAAAGAAAATGTAAGCCAATTTCTAAATGCAGTAAAACAAAATATAAAAGAAGAAATGAATGAAAAGTTTGATTTCGTCGGAAAAAATGAAGATGATAAATATGTTAAATTTCAACTAAATAATGAAGTAGAAAACTTAAAAAAAGAATATCTACTTGATAGAAACTTAACTATTAGCTTAGAGAAAGAATTTTTAAGAAATGCTATCCCTATTATGCTTTCAGAAGATAAAATGTCTTTAAAGAAAGAAGAATTAGAAAAATTAAGTAAGACAGAACAGAAGAAAGAACTTAATGAAAAAATTAATGATTATTATAATTCAATGAGTGAAAATTCTAAAGATGTTAAAATTGATTTTGTTTTAGAAAATAATCTTTATGGATTTAGACCTCACTTTGATAAATTTGTTAAAGAAAGTGAAATAAAAATACCAAAAGAAAAGAAAAACAAAGCAAAAGATGTAGAAAAAGAAAGCACTAAAGATTTTGGAAAAGAATTTTAAAAAATCTTATGTAAAAAAAATCGTAAAAGGAGAATTAAATATGGAAAGAAATAATGTTAGTAAAAATAAAATGTTGAATGAATTAGCTGGTAATTTTGTTCAGGCACAAGAAAAAGAAAATCCTATCACTTATTCTAACTTAACTGATTTAGAATTAAAGATGAAAGAAAGTTGTATTGCTAAAATCATAGATGAAAAAGGTGAAGAAAAATATCAAAGTGATAATAAAAGCCTTTCTAAAATTTTTGAAATGAAAATGGCTGATAACCCTAATTTCAATGAAGAATATGAAAAATATAGTAAAGCTGATGTAAGTTTACTTGTTTTAGACAAAGAGGATAGAAAAAAATTAGCTGAAGAAATCAATTCAATACTAGAAGATAATAAAGATATAATCGAAAGCACAAAAACAAAAGATAAAGAAAGTAATGAAATAAATGATTTTAAAAAATCTTTAATTATAAATAAAGTAGAAGAATATTATGACAAAATAGAACCTATTAAGTTAAATGATGATTTGAAAGATAAAACTAAGGAATTTAGTAAAAGTATAGATAATGTGTTTGCTATTGCTGAATTATATAGTTTTAAAAATGATAAAGGTGAAGATGTATCTACTGTTTTTAAAGGAACTATTGTTCAAAAAGATGGAGAAAAAGAATTTAGCATAAAATTCTCTAGTCTTAATGATGAGAAGACTATTAAAAGTGATAGTCTTCTTGGATTAAAAGATAAAGTTGTAAATCTTATCGAAGAAGATAAACCTAAATATCGTATGAGTAGTTTTGAAGACTTTAAAAATGAAAAAATAAAAGAACCTGATATAGAAATTGAAAATAATTTTAAATTTGATTTTGAAAGAACAATGAATTTATCTAAAGGTATAATACCAAAACTATATACTTTAAAAATTGAAGATGAAAATGTCTGTAAAAAAGTTGAATTTGAAGATACATTTTATAAAGGTTTTGATAAATTAGCTTTTACTTTAGTAGATAAGAATACTTTTAAAGCATTTGAAAAAATTAATGAATTTGAAAACGATATAAAAACTACTTATAAAGATGAATATTTAAAAGAAGAAAATCAAAGAATTGTTGAAAAATTAGATGAATTTGTAAAAAACGAAAAATTAAAAGAAACAGAAGACGGAATTTTTGGAAAAGTAGCCTATGAAAAACTTGAAAAAATCATTAATTATGATTTAGAAGATAATTTTAATTTAGCTGAAATGAAAAATTACTTATCTGAAACTTTTGATAGTGCTTTTCAAGTTAGAATAAATAATCTTAAAGATAAAGAAGAATTTTTAATAAAAAATGCAGGTGAATTTAACCTAACTCTTACTGAAAATAATAGAATATTAGAGTTAAATAGTGATAATGAAGATGAATACCAAGAAAATATAAAAGACTTTATTAAAGGATATAAAGAAAGTCTTAAAGGTGAATTTTTTGATAAATTAGAAGAAAAACAACTTGAAGTTTTATCAGTTAAACAAAAACATATTAAAGATTATGAAAGTAACGAAGAAAATTTAAAAAATTGTTTTGCAATAGGTTTTTCAGAATTTTTTAATGAATATGACTATAACAAGTTTTACGATTATCAAGAAAGATTAATGGGAAATCAAATAATCTTAGCCATTGAACAAGAAGATGTAGATGAAAGATATTATGATGAGGCTAGTTTTCTACTTGAGGCTTGTAATAACAGCGAAGATTTAAGTAAAACAATTTCATTTGATTATGATAGCTTTTTTGATTTTATGAGGGAAAATAAACTTAAAGAACATAATTATGAAAAATTTGAATTTCCTGAAGATAGAATTGAAATAACTAAAAAAGAAATACAAAAAGAAGAAAAAGAAGTAGAAAAAACAGAAGTAGAAAAAACAGACTTAGATTTGAAATTTTAAAACTGGAGTGATAAATATGAGAATTTATAATGTAGATAAAGAAAAAGTTTTAGAAGATTTAGCTAATGATTGCGTCTATGCGAAAGAAACTGAATTTCCTTATGATAAGAACACTTATTTTAATTTAGGAGAGATAGGTGCAACTTTAAAAGAAACCTGTATCGCCAAAATAAAAGATGAAGACGGAGAAGAAACATATCAAGATTATTCAGAAAGTCTTTCTAAACTTTTTGATATAAAAGTAGGAAGTTTTAATCCAAAAATTGATGAAAAGGATTGTGAAGAATTTAGTAAAAGTGAAGTAACACTATTAGTTTTAGATAAAGAAGAAGTTGAGAATTTATCCAAAGATATTAATAAAATTTTAGAAGATAATAAAGAAAATATAGAAAATGAAAAAAAAGATAAAAAAGATATGAATATCTTTCAAAAACTAATAGAAAATAACAGAATGAAAGATTTTAAAAATTCTCTAATAGTTGATAAAATTGGAGAATATTATGATAAAGCAAAACCTATTGAATTAAATGACGAATTAAAAGAAAAAACAAGAGATTTTTGTGCAAGTATAAACAATGTAAAAGAAATTGCTAAATTAGTTCATTTAAAAGATGATACAGGTTATGAATATGGAACTCATTTTACAGGAAGTATTACTCAAAAAGATAAAGAAAAAGAATTTTCTTTAAAATTCATAAGGGAAGACGGTAAAGATAAAAAAAATATTAAAAGTGATAGTTTTCTTGGATTAAGAGATAAACTTATAGAATTTGTTAAAGAAAACGAAAAAAATAATAAAGAAAAAATCCAATTACTTGAAGAATTAAAAGAAGAAAAAATAAAAGAACCTACAATAGAAACTGAAAATAATTTTAAATTTGACTTTAGAAAAACAGAAGAAGATTTTTTTGATGAAATATCAAAAGAAATATACTGGCTTAAAATAGAAAAAGAAGAATTTGTGGGGAAAAGTTATTCAAATGTTAGGATAGAAGATAATAAATTTGATAAATTAGCTTTTGCCTTAGTTGATAAAAACACAGCTAAAGCATTTGAAAGTATTGCCTACTATGAAAATGACATAGAAAAAACTTATGATGATGATTTCATTAAAGGACAAAATAAAAATATCGCAGTATTGTTAGATGACAAGGTTAAAACTGAAAATTTAAAAGATATAAAAAGTGGGATTTTTAATAGAGTAGCAGTTGAAAATTACGATACTCTTTCTTCTTACAGAGATGAAATAACTCTATCTGATATGAATGAACTTTTAGAAAAAAGCATAGACGAAAAATTTCAACTTAGAGTAGATAATCTTAAAAATAAAGAAGAATTTTTGATAAAAAATGCTGATGAATTTAATTTAACCCTTACTGAAAATAACAGAATATTGGAATTAAATAGTGATAATGAAGATGAATATAAAGGAAATATTGAAGACTTTATAAAAGGATATAAAGAAAATCTTAAAAGTGATTTTTTTGATGAATTAGAAGAAAAGAAAGAAAAGTTTTTGTCAGATAACGAAAAAATTATTAAAAATTATGCAAGAGATGAAGAAGATATAAAAAACGCTTATAATCAAGCAATTTTGAAATTATCTTATAAATATAATCATAATCATTTTTATGATTATCAAGAAAAAATAATGCAAAATCAAATATCTTTATCTGTTGATAAAAAAAATATAAAAGAAATTTATTTTGATGGAAATAAATATATAAGTAAGGTTTTAGAAGATAATAAAGATTTAAGTGAAACTGTTTCGTTTGATGAAAAAACTTTTTATAAAGAATTGGAAAAATTTGAGTTTTTACCTTATGAAAAGTTTTCGGATAATAGAATTGAAATAACTAAAGAAAAAGAAGAAAATAAAGAAAAAAGCAAAAATAAAGAAAAAGAAATGGAATTTTAAAGGGGTGATTAAATATGAACAATAATTTGGCAAGAACAATTATTGATTTAGGAGAATATTACGATAAAAATAAAGAAATGAGAGAAATTAGAGCAAAAGAATATGGAATAAGTAAAATACCTACAACTGAAGAATATGTTGGTTTTTTATTAAAAGATTTATCTTATGTTGAAGTAGCACCAAAGAGTGTTGATGAAAAAGAAGTTCAGCTAAAAAAATTAGATGAAAAAACTGATGAAAAAATAGATGAAATAAAAAAAGAAATTTTCTTTAGTGAAAATAAGGATATGTTAAGTAAAGGAAAAGCTGTATTTGATGTGATATTAAATAAAGTAGGTAACGCATTACAAAAAGGTGCAGTTGAAAATAAATCATTGTTTAAAGACCTTGCTCTTGGAATAAGTGGTTTTGTCAATGAATATGTTTTAAATAAAGTTGAGAAAAAAACACCTGAAGATAAAGAATGGGAATTGAAAGGTAGAGAATTTCTTGTTAATGAAAAAGAACTTAATAAAATAGTTAATCAAAGTTTTTCACTTGATGAAAATGATGAAAAAATGAGATATTTTACTGAAAATAGATTTAAAATAGAAAGTATTGATGAAAATGATAGAAAGTTTTTAGCTAAAGAACTAACAGAAATCATACAAGATGATAATTTAAAAACAAGTAAAAAAGAAAAGAAAGCTATTAATCTTTTATCTGAAGTTAATACAAATAAATTAGAAGTAGGTATGGCTCTTGATAAAGTACAAGATTATGAAACAAATTTCAAGAGAATTGATAAAGCATTAAACTCTTTAAATCCTTTTGGTAAAACAGAATATGAACTTTCTATAAAACATACAGAGGGAAGTTTAAACAAGACTTTCCACTTAAAATATAAAACAGATGATTTACCTGAACAAGAAATAACAGTAACTTCTAAAACAGGTAGAGAGTTTGGAGAGGAATTATCAAATAAATTAAATAAAAATGTTGAAAGTCTTTTAAAAAATGTATACTCTGATGATGAACAATTTGATAGAATAAAAGATTATTTTGAAAGAACTAAGAAGAATAGAATGATATTGACTGTATCAAGTTTTAAATTTGACACTAAATTAAATTCAGCATTTGAATTAATTAAAACAAATGATGAAAAAGAGAAAAATTTAACTTTAAATATAAGTAAAGTTTCAGAAGATGGCGAAAAAAATCTTTATCAATTAAATGCAGACAAAGACAATCGTAATAAAGTTTTAGCTGTCCTTACTAATGAGAAGTCATTAGAAATAATTGGAAAAACATTTGACGGAAAAAAAGAAATAGAATTTATTGACAAAGAAAGTTTAGAAAAAGAAAATAATAGTTTAATTGAAAAAGTTTCTTTTGAGTATCAAGATGTTAGAGTTAAAGATATAGATGATTTTGATAGAGCAGTTATGCGTAAAACAGTTGCAAAAGTAGGACTTACTTTAGAAGAAAATAAAATGAAAAATCAAAGTTCAAATATTTTAAAGATAATTGAAGATGAACATAAAGATACTTTCAAGAAAGAAATAGATAATCTTGAAGACAAAGCAAAATTTTTAGAAAAAAATGCTGGTAGATTAGGACTTTCTTTGAATGTTTATGGAAAAGTAGATGAAATTTACAGTGAAGATGAAAATGAGTATAAAGCCAATGTAGAGGCTGTATTAAAAACTCTTGAAGAGGGTTCTTTAAATGATGTTTTAGAAACTCTTGAAAGACGAAAAGAGAAACATAAAAGATATGGTTATGATGTTTCAATAGAAAGTGTTATTAATGAAATGTCATACGAAATGAAAGGTGATATAAGACAAGATATAGCCAAATCATTAGATTTTGATAGTATAGTTAAAAATACAGCTACTCTTGTTATGATAGAAGAAAACTTTACAGTTGAAGACGCTAAAAATGTTAAAAATATGAGTGATGAAGAAAAATCTCAATTTGTTGATAAAATCAATGATTATATTAGTGAAAGAGGAAATCATATTAAAGAAGTTAAAGTTTCTGATTTAGAAAAACTAGAAAGAGTAAATTTCGACAAAGTTTCTGATTTAAGAGAAAATTCTTATAAAGAAGAACAAAGAAAAGAAAATCAAAAAGAAAGAACATATCAAAGAGATGAAAGAACTGATAGAGAGTATGATTTTTAAGTAAAAAAAAGTTAAAACAAAAAGGACTTAACTTTTTTGATTAAGTCCTTTTAAATGGTTTGGTTTAATTTGGTAGAAACAATTTAAAAATTAGAAAACTGAGAATATTTAATTTCTAAGAGTATCTAATTTTTGTAAATTCTTACTTGAAATATCGAAAAAATATAGATAATGTATTTTATCATAACATTTTTCAAATTGCAATATTTTGAGTAAAAAAATAAAATAAAAGGATAAAAAAAGGAAGTGAGAGATATGGCATTATCAAATGAAAATAAAAAAGAAATTTTTGTTAATAACATAACAAATGAAGTTAGAAAAACTAATAAAAGTGAGTGGAATGGTGGACTTATAGAAGATATTCATAAAACAATTTTAGAAAATAAGTATTTTGTAGAATTGGAAGATAAGAATACAAAAAAAGTTACTGTTGTAGATTTTTATACAAATCAAGGTGTTGAAAATTTTCTTGATGTTAAAAATGGAATAAAACCTAAGAAAAAGGAATTAAAAAACATAGATTTTGAAAATACAGATATAAGAATACATAGATTATCAGATGAAACAATTAAAAAATTAGCAAGTGATATTACAGATTTAAAATTTTCCTCAAATTCAGCAAATGAAACAGAAGTTCAATTAAAAAAAATGATAGGTAATGCTTTTGAAAATTCTTCTGAAATAATTGAAATTAATAAAGAAAAAAATGATAAAGCAAATAAATTTACAAATGCTTTAAGTAAATTTGAAAATGTATTTAGTGATTATAGTAAAAATTATACTTCTAATTTTGAAAAAATAAATGGTTACAAACAATATTCGGTTACATTTAATCCTGAAAAGAAACCTGAAACAATAGTGGCTAAAGATTTAGAAACTTTTAGAAATAATGTAGTAGACTTTTTAAAAGATAAAGTTGATGACAAATTATTAAAAGAATTAAAAGAAACTAATTTAGAAGATTTAAAACCTAAAATTGATAAGAATTTTAAGTTTACTTTTGGAAATTTAAAAGATAATAATTATTCATTAAAAATAGAAACAGAGCAAAAAGTTTTAACATTAAATGAAAGCAAAGAACTAAAAGAAATTGCTTTAAATTTAACTGATAAAGATTATTCAAATCTTTTAAATTCTTATGAAAGAATTTCAAAATATGATAAATTAGAATATTTAAAAGAAGAAAATAAGGAACTTTTTAAGAAATTAGATGAAAACATAAGCAAAGAAACACTTGAAAATATAGAAAACGACATAACTTATCGCTCAATTCTAAATGTAGTGGATAAAAATGATGTTATAAACAGAAACTATGATAAAATTTATTCTAAAGATAAAATATTTTCAGATATGAAAGAAGAAATAGATGTTTTATATGAAAATAGAATTGGTAATCTAAAAGATAATGAAAAATTAGCATTAGTAGAAAGAAGTGCTGACGAATTAGGAATTTCTCTAAATTCACAAGGAAAAATTGATGAATTGTACACTGGAGATGATAAAGAATATCTAAACAATGTAAATCAATTATTAGAAAATGAAAAAGAAAAGATTTTTCATAATTATGTTGAAAATTTTGAAGAAATAAAAAAGTTTAAAAGTAAAGGAGATGTTGATTTAAACTCTAATGATGAAAAATTAAAAAAAGATAAAGATACATACTATAATGAAAAAACCTTTTATCATTTAAAAACTTTTTCATCTCTAATTTTAAAAAATGAAACATTAGATATACAAGAAGAAATTTTAAAAAATTCAGTTTTAATTTTTACTACTCCTAAATTTAATAAAGAAGAAGATGTTGACGCTTTTCAATATGGAAAACAAACAAAAGAAGTAAAAGCGTTAAAAAAAGAAATTTACAACGAAATAAAAGAATATTTTAAAGAAAATACTGAAACTTTAAAAGATATGCCAAATGAAAAATATTCACAAAAAGCGTTTTCTTCATTATCTTCTCTTGCGTTCTATGATTTTGATAAAGAAAGAAAAATGGAATTATCTGATTTTTCTCTGAAAAAAACTAAAGAAAAAGCAGATAATAATTCTAAAGAAAAAGAAATAGAATTATAATTAAAAATAAAGTAAACAGAATTAAAAGGACTTAATTTATTAGATTAAGTCTTTTTTTAATAATATCAATATCTTATTAATTGTTTAGGATAAAAAATTTTATTGCTTTATTTCATTAATTATGTTAAAATAAATTATGTAATTCATACTTTTTTCATAGCAAAAACATATAAAAAAAGTATAGTTACAATAACTTTTAAAGAAAAGAGGTGTTTTGGTATGTATGGTGGTAATACAAATAATGCAATAACTTTAATTGAGGAGAATTTTGTTAATACAAAGCCTTATGTTAATCCTAATTCAATAATAAGTTTTGATTTTAAAAGAAAACAAAACGGAGAACTTGTAGGTATATTAAGGACTAATGATGGAATAACTCATATAAAAACAATCAGTCCTAACGGAACGATTGAAACAACTATGATAGAAATTCCTGTATTTCCTACTATTGAAGATAGAAACAAACAGATATTTTCTTTTTATGAAAGAGGATATACACAAGTTGACATTTCCATTTTTATGGACTTATCTCAATCACAAGTTTCAAGGATTTTAAGTGGATTAAGAGATTAGGCTAAACGAAATTTTGAAAGGGGTTTTTTATATTATGAGCCAAATTGCTGATGAAGTTGTTGAAAAGCTATTAAGTAATATTGATATAGTTAAAGTAATAGAAGAAGATATTGATTTAAAGAAAGCTGGTAAGAATTATAAAGGTTTATGTCCTTTTCATAATGACACCAATCCGTCTTTTTTTGTAAGTCCACAAAAACAAATATGTAAATGCTTTGTTTGTGGTACAGGTGGCGACGCTATAAGCTACTATATGAAAAGTAAAAATGTAGGATTTGAACAATCTATAATAGAACTTTCTAAAAAATATGATATAGATTTAGGTATAAACTTAGAAGAGAATATTTTTGAAGAAAATGATAAATATTATGTTATTATGAAAGACGCACATAAGTATTTTACAGAAAATATTTTTGAACATAGAGAACCATTAGAATACTTATCTAAAAGAGGTTATGATACCGATACAATAAAAAAGCATAAAATAGGTTATGCTAGTCAAAAGTGGAGCGAACTATATGATTATCTTCATAATAAAGGTTATACAGATGAAGATTTGTTGACTTTAGGACTTATTAAACAAAATGAAAAAGGAAAATTCTATGACACTTTTAGAAATAGAATTATATTTCCAATATTTTCAGCTAATAATCATATAATAGCCTTTGGTGGAAGAACTTTAGAAAAAGACACAACAGTACCTAAATACATAAATTCACCTGATACACCTATATTTAAGAAAAGTTATAACCTATTCGGTATAGAACAAGGTTATAATATAAAAAATAAGAATTACTCTATTCTTATGGAGGGTTATATAGATGTTTTAACAGCAAGAAATTATAATTTTGATACTTGTGTTGCTCCACTAGGAACAGCTTTAACACTAGAACAAGCTAAACTATTAAAAAAGTATTCAAATAATGTTTTACTATGTTTTGACAACGATAATGCAGGAGTATTAGCAACAGAAAAAGCAATACTTTTATTAAAATCACAAGGCTTTAATATAAAAGTTGTTGAATATACTGAAACAAAAGACCCTGATGATTTTTTAAGAACTTTAGGAAGAGATAAGTTTTTAGAAAAGGTTAAGTCTTCAATAGAGGCTTTTGACTTTATCTATAACACTCATATAAAAGAATACGATATTGAAAACAATATCATAGCAAAAGATAACTTTATAAAGAGTTTCATAGACTTCTTTTCTGTTTTAACAGAAGAAGTAGAAAAAGAACTTTATCTCCAAAAGTTATCTGAAAAAGTTAAAGTAAGCATTGAAGTTTTAAGAAAAACTTTGATAACAAATAATAATTCTAAATTTAATTTTGAAACATTAGAAGAACACCCAATAGATAAAAATATAAATGAAATAGAGTTAAAAGTAATGAAAGTATTATTGCAAAAGCCTGTTTATGTTTCTTTATTTAAAGATGAAATATCTCTGATTTCAAGAAGTGATTTGTTTAATAAGACAGTGAACTTTATAAAAAACAACTTAGAAACAAATGATTTAGTAAAGGAATACAGAAATTTTACTGAAAATAATGAATTGTTTAGTAGTTATAAAGAAGAAATAGCAACAATCATTATGGATTGTGTTATAACTGATAACGATAGGACAACTAATGAAATAATAAAAAGTTTTTTTAGGTTTAAAATTAAGGAAATAATAGATGTAGATAAAAAGAAAAACCTTATTCAACCTGTACAAAAGAAAGAATTTTTACAAATTTCAAAGGGTATTAATTTGAGTAATGATTTTAGAAAAATATTTTTTATCAATGAAAAACTAAATCTTCTTATTAAAGAAAGTATATAAGAACAAAAAAAAGAACTGATATTAAATAATATTAGTTCTTTTTAGTTAGAAACATATTTTGTTAATTTTTAATCAATAAAATTTTTATTATGGCTTTTTAAAAACAAATCCTGTTATTCTTTAATTTTAATCATTTATTTTTTTCCGTTAAAGTTTAATCTATTTAAAAACAAATTCTGTTAATCTTTAATTTACTATGAAGATAATCATATAATTCACTCCGTATTTAAAAACAAATCTTGTTATCCTTTAATAAGATAGATAATCACGAAGTTTATTTCTCAAGAAAATTTAAAAACAAATCCTGTTAAACTTTAATGAAAATTGAGTAATGGTAAATCAGTTTCAATTAGAAATTTAAAAACAAATCCTGTTAAACTTTAATTATAAAAAAAGGAGAAAAATTTCTTTTATCTTTAACATTTAAAAACAAATCCTGTTAAACTTTAATTAACATCGGTAACTATTGATTGGTATTAAAGAGAAAATATTTAAAAACAAATCCTGTTAAACTTTAATTATGCAGAAAAAATGAAAATAGAGAGTTTAGATGAATTTAAAAACAAATCCTGTTAAACTTTAATTTTAATTCAACTTTATTTCTTCTTAACTCTTTTATTATTTAAAAACAAATCCTGTTAAACTTTAATTGGTTGTCGTTAATTCAGCTATTGAGGAGGCAGAATTTAAAAACAAATCCTGTTAAACTTTAATATTTAAGACTTATTTTGTGAATATGATTAGATATGGTAATTTAAAAACAAATCCTGTTAAACTTTAATAAATGATTTTTCACTACTTGCTAAAACCCTATCTCTTAATTTTATCAATATTCCCAATGTTCTTTAGTAAATTTTCCCAAGTGTTTTGTAAAATTCTTTGTTTTTGTTATAAACAACAAAAATCCATAAGTTTAATTAAAATCACTTGGTAAATTTATATCTATATACTATCATATTCAAACCAAAAAATCAAGTTATTTTTGTTTTTAAATGGTATAATATAATCTTATAAAATATTGACATACTATATATATTATGGTATAATATAATTAAGAATAAATAATAGAATAAGGAAGTGAGCAATGTGGAAGTTGTTAAAAAAAAGAGAGTTAGAAAACCTTTAACGGAAGAACAAATCAAAATGCAAACAGAAAGAAATAAAGAATATAGAGAAAGAAACAGAAAAAAAACTAATGCACAAGTATATAAACAATCAGCCAAAGTTTTTTTGAGAAAGTATGCTGAAGAAATAGATTTAAAAGAATTTGAAGAATTAATTAAAGAGAGAAGACTTTTCATTAAAGAAAGAAGAAAAAAAGGATTAAAAAATTTTGAAGAAGAATTTAAAAAATAAAAATTGTCTACCTCAATTAAAGAAAATGAACTGAATTATGATTTCATCAAGTGCCGACTAGACTAGATTAAAGAGTAACTATGTAAGTTTTTAAATATTACTGCTACTACATCTTTTAATTATTAAAAAATAACTATATTAGTTTTTAAACTATGGTAAAACTTGGAAAACAAAGATTAAAGAATAACTAAATAAGTTTTTAAAAAAAGAATTAACACAAAGATATTAAAGTTGTTGTAACTATGTAAGTAAAAAAAAGACAGGTTATCCTGTCTTTTCTTTTTCAATTTATATAATCACTTCCAAAATCTTCGTTTTTTATGAAAATCTTGTAGTTGTTCTCATTTTCTCCTTTTTTTATTATAAAATTATTCTTAAAGAACACTATTGCAACCTTATCATCTACTTTTATAGACAAATACTTATCTCTTTTGAATAAATCTATTATTCTTTCTGTATCATTGTTTCTCATTATTTCATCATTTACTTTAATATCAATTTTCTTTGCTTTAAAACAATGATTTATTGGAATTGATAACATATCTAGTGCATATCCTATATTATTTTCGTTTATTTGTACCTTTTCTTCTATCATTTATATTTCCTTTCTCAAGTAACATTTATTGTTAGATATTATATGTTCTTTAAAAAAATCTTCTCTTTGCCAAAATTGTACTGACTTTTCTTTGCCTAAAGTTTTTGTAAAATAATCTCCTGCCTTAACTTCAAATGCAAATTCATTTCTTTCCTTATCTAAGAAATTTAATGAAATTTTCTTATCTTTTTTGAATAAATTAGTTATCTTCTTTTCTAAAAACTCCCTATCTACCATACCTTGTGAGTATAATCGGTTATCATATCCTATTTTTTCTCCACTAAGAATACACTTACCTTTTTCAAGAGTTAAGGTAATCATAAGCATTGTAACTAAATCATTCTTCCATTTACTCATATTCTCAACAGTAACTTCCAAAAAACTTGTCTTGTTTTGATAATTCAAGTCTTATCTCCCCTTTTATTTTTTTATTTTTTCTCTATCTGTTAATAATTTTAAAAATAAATCTAACACAAAAACTACAAACGAAAACCCCAAAACATATAGTAAAATAGATAAAATAACCATAAAAATCATCTCCTAGTTATGTAAGATTTTTTTTATTTTTTTAACTTATATGTAAGGATATGCTAAAATTTTCTTATATATTTAACATATCCTCAATAAATTTAATTCATATTACTAAAATCAGTATAGTTAGTAAACTTAGTACATTCCTTTTCAAATTGCATTTTAACTGTTCCGACACTTCCATTTCTGTTTTTAGCAACTATTATTTCAGCAAGTCCTAAATCACTTGAATTAGGATTATAATATTCATCTCTATATAGAAACATTACTATATCAGCGTCCTGTTCTATCGCACCACTTTCTCTTAAATCTGAAAGCATAGGGCGTTTATCACTTCTACTTTCTACACCTCTTGAAAGTTGTGATAATGCTATTATAGGAATATTTAATTCTCTTGCAAGTTGTTTTAAGCCTCTTGATATTTCAGATACTTCTTGTTGTTTATTTTGTCCTCTTTTATTTTCCCCTGTTAAAAGTTGTAAATAGTCTATAACAATCAAATCTAATCCTTGACTATCTCTTTGTGCTTTAGCAATTTGTTTAAGTTCAAATAAAGTCAAAGATGAAGTATCGGCTATATTTATATTCTTAGTCGCAACTCTTGATAACCCCTCAGCATATTTTTGTGTAATTTCATCATCATTATATACATTATCATATTTTAGCTTTGAAATAGGTACATCACTTTCCATTGCTACAAGTCTAAAGTATAATTGGTCAGGTGGCATTTCTAATGAGAAGAATAAAGCATTTAACTTAGCATTTCTTTCACAAAACTTTAAAAGTACATTTAAAGCAAATGCTGTTTTACCCATTGAGGGTCTTCCAGCTATGATTATTAAATCAGATTTTGAAAGTCCATTTAATTTATCATCTATTACACTAAATCCTACTTTATAACCAGCATTACTGATATTACCATTCATTTTATCAGCTAAATTTATCTGTTTTATTGCCATATCTTTAACACTAACTATTGTATTAGGCATTTTCTTATGATTTAATTCATCTATACCTTTTTCTATTTCTTCAATTACTTCTTCACTTGTTAAAGAAACTTCTTTTGTAAGTTTACTAATCTTCTTACCAAAACTTTCTATTTCTCTTAACTTAGCTTTTTCTACAATAAGTTTAGCTTTATCTTCTAAATCGTAAGAAAAGAAATTATTGCTTAACATTTCGTCTAAATAAACTCTTAATTCAAATTCATCTGTTTTCTTATTTGATTTAAGGATAGTATCTACTAAATTATCATAATCAAATATTAGTAAATCAGGATTATCAACTTTAGGAAATTCATCTAGTGAACTGTCTAATGAATTGTCTAGTGAACTGTTATCTTTATTTTCGTTATTATCATTATTATTTTTCGTATCTTTAGGAGTATCTTTAGGAAGTTCAAAATCAAACTCACTTACTTTCTTTATTTTATCTTCTTCATATTTCTTTTCCATAGCACTGAATATATCTTTATTCATAGTAGTCGAAAAATGCTTTGGACTAATTATATGTAATAATTGACTAAAATCCTTTTTACTTGTTATACAGAAAACTCCCCCTAGAAAAGATTTTTCTAAATTCAGAGTGCTTTCATTTTCTAAATTCTTATCCATTATTTCCTGCTACTAAAAATGTATTAAAATATATTTAACACACTAGATTGTTACTACTTCAATGAGTATATTTTCAATACAATGTATCTACTCATAGTTCCTTGTACTCTCCATAGTCGTAAATTCCTGACTAGCCAT
>ERZ772974.81-NODE-81-length-71537-cov-23.215621_pt1 | contig 71537 bp, 57 predicted proteins | sample MGYA00580671_ERZ772974 | MGnify/ENA primary metagenome ERZ772974 (study PRJEB29015, sample SAMEA2738065) | human oral metagenome | biome: human oral; feature: human-associated habitat; material: saliva | place: China | collected 2218 ... | reverse complement strand
ATTCAGATGATAAAGTTGCACATTGTACAGTAAAAATTACCTCTACTCATGAAAGACCAAATGGAAAAATCTGAATTAAATTTTCGAAAAAGGTTGAATGAGGAAGAGAGATTAAAGCTTCTGTACAGGCCAGTGGATATCTCATAGATACTCAAGCTCCAAAACTAGCACAACTTAAAATAGATACCAATAACGGAACTGAGATTGATAAGCCAATTATTTTTCTTTCAAAGCTTCCTGATGATCAATGAGCAGCAGGAACAAAATATTGCGAAGTGTTGTATACAGATTCCCATTGAAAAGCGAAAACTATTACTCCTTTTCCCATAAATTCTGCTGGAGAAAAAATAGAGCTTGTACCTTGAGAAGAAGTTCATACTTTGAAGGTGAAATGTTATGATACGGTAGGGAATTATTCCATAAGTACGATAAAATTTCCTCCGATTATTGAGTTCTCAGATGAAAATATTACGCTCAGTAATACAGAGATGATCTGATCTTTTACAGTGTATTCTCCAAGTAAAAAACCTATAACAAAGATTGAAATTGAAGATCCAGATTGAACTCAGGTTCAGCTTTGAACCTGTACTTCTCAGGAAGATAATGGAAAAAGCTCTCCTTGGACAAATTCAAAAGATAAACCTGTAATTTGTACATTTACCAATATTACAAAGTCTTGAACTCTTATCGTAAAAGCAACAGATAACACTTGAGCAGAAGGACACAATAGCCAATCTTTCACAAAGGACACTACAAACCCAACAATAGATATTCAGCCAGAACAAATTTTTACTTGAGGAACAATTCCTTTCATTATTACTATTATTGATGATCAGGGAATAGATAGAGATGCAGTAAAAATTATTACTCCTACCACTTTAGATCATGATGGTTTTGTTAATAATTGTACTCAGGAGTCAAAGAATTTTGTGAAATGTAAATTTACTGCAGAAAATCCTATTATTAATTGAGAACTTACTCTAGAAGCGATAGATAAAGCAGGAAATACTAACTCTCTTACAAAATCTGGATATACTATAGATCAAACAAAACCAACAATTTTAGATATAAAAAAAACAGATTCAGATTTATGAAGAAAATGGATAGTTAACTTTGAAGTTAAAGATGAGTGAGGAGCAGGACTTTGGAAAGAGAATGAAAAATCAGATCCTAATTATAATGATTGAGCTATAACTTATGGAATATCTTCAAATAAAACTTGTGATAACTATGTGAGTTTAGGAAGTTTAGAATCTCAAACAACAGAACTATTCAAATATACTTTTGATTTTTCAGACTCAAACTATAATAATCAATATCTCTGTCTTCAAGTAAGAGATAAAGTCTGAAATCTGACTTGAGTTTCTTTGGGACAACTTAATATCAATATCGCTCCAAAGCTTGATCCGATCTCAAAAACTATCGCTGAGATAACTCCGAAAGATACTCATCTGTTAGACTTGCCTGCTAATGATAAGCAAGGAGATAAGCTTTCTTATGAAATTACTGAAGGAAATGATAATGAAGCTTTTGCTATACATGCTATAGAAGGAAATAAACTTATCCTTAAAAAATCCCTTGCTGCTTGAAACTATACCCTTATTATGAAAGTAACTGATGCTAGAGGACTTTCTAGTGAAGTTAAAGCAACGATCACGGTAGATCCTGCACCAACTTTTGAAAACTTCCCTACCAAAGAAGTTTCTACAAAAAGAGGAAGGACTGTAACAGATCTTAATTTCATGGTAAAGGATAATAAAGCAGTGGATAAGGTTAAAATAGATGGACTTCCAGATGGGGTGAAATTTAATGTTACTGAAGTTAATCCTAAAGAAAAGACAGTAACAATTTCAGGAATTCCTACAGCGAAAGGAAACTATGATGTGACTGTTTCTGCTCGTGATGAAATAGGGAATGTAACAATAGGAGAGTTTACTATTAAGGTAAGACCGCCTTATTCAGATGATTCTTCTAGTGTAAGTGTTGTGTATGATAACTGTCCTAATGGGGATCATTCAGGAAGTAGAACAGATGGAAAGTGCGATGCTCCTCAATCTCAGGTAAATACCGGTAAAAATCAGACTCTGATTACAGGAGATCAAGTACTTTCTTTGACAGGAAAGGTTGAAGAACCATCAGACACAAAACCTGAACTTATTGATGGTAAGACTAAATATCAAGATACCGTAATCTTCAATCCAACAATCGAAAATGGAAAGTGTTATACGAGAAGGGAATATCTTGGTATCAAAGATTCTGAAAAAGTTGTAACTTCTGAAGAATTTAAGAAAGCTTTGTCTTTTTTGCGAAGTTATGAGATGACGATGTTTGATAATGTAGAAGGTTTTGATCCTTATAGAAATCTTTCGAGAGAAGAAGCCGCTAAGATCTTTTCAAACTTTGCAATCAATGTGCTTTGTAGAAAACCAGATATGAACTTGTCAGTAAAATATTCTGATGTAGAAAATGCAGATCCAAGCCTCAAACCTTATATTACGCTAGCTTATCAGCTTGGAGTGATGAAAGGAAGTGGAATGGGAGATGGTGAATTTAGACCGTTTGACGCTATTAGTAAAGCAGAAGTAAATGCAGTCCTTATCAGAATGATTCTCAAGGCTTATCTTGATGAAAAACAGTCTGAAAACAAGACATGGTATTCAGAGTATAACAAAGTAGCTACAGATCTTGGGATCATCAACCAAGGGGCTGGAGCAGAGCCAGTACTCAGAAATAATGTCGCACTGATGCTCTTTAGAGCGTACAAAAATCAAGTATTTGATTGGAGAAATATCAATTACTTCTCTTATGTACTTAATTCTAGAGATCTCTTTGTGAAATAATTTACTGATGTATATAAGAAAAAAGACAGAACTCAGGTTTTTCTGTCTTTTTTGTGTTTGGAGAAAAGAATTTTGTAGAGTGCTAACTTTTTTTAGTTATGTCAAGTTAATTATTCCTCAGCCAAGGCATTCTTCTCATTGATAAACGACAAATACCTGTCCAGGTGCTATGGCTCGTTGTGGTGAGGAAAACGAAAAACTTAAGTCAGAATTTTCTTTTTTGGTTAAGATACATTCTACAGCAGGATTTTGGCGATAGCGGATTTTACCTTGAAATTTAGATCCAATAGCTTTTTCTTCTCAGATTCGATGCCAATTTTTGACTGAGATGGTAGAGGAGTTGAGCTCTGGAATTTCCTTGTCCCCTACATATACGGTATTGTTTTCAATATCAATTTTGTAGACGTAGGCTTTGAAATTAAGTCCGAGACCTTGTTTTTGTCCAATGGTAAAAAAGTAAGCTCCATCATGCTCTCAAACAGTTTTCCCATCAAGGGTTTTGATTGGACCTTTTTTGATAGGGAGTTTTTGTAGAAGAAATTGTTTGATTGGCACATTTCAGATGAAACATAATCCCTGAGAATCTGGGCGATCTGCATTAGGGAGTCAGATTTCTTTAGCTATTTGTCTTACTTGAGATTTTTCTAGGTCTCAAATAGGGAAAATGGCTTTGCTGAGTTGAAATTGATTGAGTCAAGAAAGAAAATAAGTCTGATCTTTGTGGTGGTCTTTTCCACGAAGAAGGTGAAATATTCAGTTTTCATCTTCAGTGATTCTTGCATAGTGTCCCATTGCGATTTTGTCAAAACCTTCTTCCAATGCCTTATCTAGGAAAACATCAAACTTGATCAGTGAATTGCAGAGGACATCAGGATTGGGAGTTATTCCTTTTTGGTATCCGTCAAAAATATAGTCAATGACTTTTTCTTGATATTCTTTTTGGAGATCGTAGGCGCGAATTTCGATGCCGAGATGTTCTGCTACTTTGATAGCTTCGATGGAATCGTTGTAGGTGGTGCAATTTCCGCTATCGGAGGTATAGTTTTTCATAAAACCAGCAACAACCTCATGTCATTGCTGTTGAAGAAGGTAGGCAGAGACTGCACTGTCGACGCCTCATGAGAGACCAACGAGAATTTTCATATTAGGAAAAATTATAAGATGAATAGAGGTTTTAATCGTTGTTTACAAACTCTTGTACAAGGTTTTGTGGTGCAACGAGTATACAGTGCGTCGTATTGATTTTGAGGCCGAGAGCCTCAGCTTTTGAGATCACAGAATCATCAAAAGAACCTGGCTGGAACCAGACTTTTTTGACTTTTTTCGCTGCTACTTGATCCAAAAGAGTAAGACTAATCTGAGGATTAGTCATAAAAACAACTAAATCAGGCATCTCAGGAAGTGAGATGAGATCAGGATAGGTTTTAATCCCCTCAATTTCCTCGTATTTGGGATTTATGGGGAAAAAAGTCTGATCCCAACTGATGATACGATTTTGAATTTTGAGTGCGAGGCTATCAGGGCGAGGGGAGGCTCCAAAGAGTGCAATTTTCATGAGCAAGGTAAGTGAAGGGAAATAAAAGGAGAGCTTTTTTACTCTCCAATGATTTTATCGATAAGTCCGTATTCTAGAGCGTCTTGAGGAGACATCCACTTATTTCTTTCCATGTCGGCAAGGCATTTTTCATAAGAATTTCCTGTGTGTTTTGCCATGATTTTTGTGAGCGTTTCTTTGATTTTGAGCATTTCTTCGGCTTCGATTTGAATATCAGTTGCTTGACCTGAAATTCCACCTCCTGAGATGAGAGGTTGATGAATCATTACTCTAGAGTGAGGAAGTGCAAATCTCTTTCCCTTTGTTCCTCCAGCGAGAAAGATTGATCCCATCGATGCTGCTAATCCAGTACAGATTACTTGTACATCGCATTTGAGAATTTGCATTGTATCGTAAATTGCCAATCCAGAGTAAACTTCTCCACCTGGAGTATTGATATACATGATGATATCTTTGTCAGGATCTTTTTTTTCTAGATAGAGCATTTGAGCTACAATAGTATTTACCATTGCACTGTGTACCTGTTCTCCTACAAAGATAATTCTATCTTCCAAAAGTCTAGAGTAAATATCGTAGGCCCTTTCTCAGGCTTTTGTTTTTTCAATAATTGTTGGGATGAGTGTCATAGAGAATACATAAAAAATATAAAAATCGCTTTTTGTCTACTTGTATTGTTTTTTTTTCTGATTTCAACTTGAAATTGTATTAAAAAACTGTACTCATAGAATATTGTAAATCTTTACTTTGTAAAACAGGAAAAAATGAAAAAAATCTGACTAGGACTTTTTGTTCTTGTTGCTTTTATGGGAGGATTGACTTTTGCAGCTGGTTCTACTTCTTCAGAACTTAAAAGTTTTTCTAACAAGCTCGAAAATCATAAGAATTCTCTCTTGAAAAATCTCTCTGGAAGTGAAAATAAACTTCGCAGTATTGCAAGGGATAACAAGAGATTCTCTGAAAGTAGACTTTTTAATGCAGCTTCATGTCTTGGGGTGGTTACTGGAGAAAATCAGACTTTAGATTATTCTGTTTTGACAAAAAACCTAAAAAACTCAATTCTCAATGAATATATTAAACTTGATGGAGAGATTAAAAAATTGAGCTATGGTATTGCAAGCTGAGATAGTTTGATTTTTGGAAATAGTCTAGATAACTTCTATAATCAAAATGCTCTTAAAATTACTGGATTAGAAAGTGATTATTATAGTAAGTCTGCTCAAGTGAGAAAGACTTATGAACAATACATTAAGAATAACGAGGCATTACTTGAAACTTTAGCAGGAAGAATTGATACTTTGGCAAAAGTTGATAAAGCTATGAATGAGGTAAATAAGTCTTTTTCTGGTTTGAATAATGCTATCGATAAGCAAACTAATCTTTGGAAGAATCTTGAAAAGACAAGAGTTGATTTGGGGAAAAGTCTTGATTCTCAGTTGAGTCAGATCATCTCTGAGGTAAATGGAAGTTGAGATGCTGAGCTTCAGGCAAAATTTCTAAGCCACAAAGTGAATTTTCTTAAAAAGTTTGAAAAGGAATCAAAAAAGGCTTTGTATGCTGTTTTCTCTGAGAATTTTGACTACGGAATCTATCAGGATTTAGCATCTAATTATGCTGAACTTCATCAAATGTTTGACAATGGTTCAGGAAAGGTAAACTGTCCTATTTTGCTTACTTCAACGCTCAATTTCAATCCTTATTTGAGAGATTTGGATCAAAAGTCAAGTGCTGTGGTGACAGGAATGGATGCTGTTACTTATGCACTTAATAATAACTCTTTGAATCTTGTTTCTCTTGAACAAAAACTTGCAGCAAAGATTTCTAGTAGTCTTTCTTCTCTTACAACAACTTTGCTTAGAGATTTTAGATTGATGCTAAACGCTCAACTTCCACAACAAAAGGTTGAAAAGTCTGAAGTAGTGGAAAATCCTTCTCAGAATATTCCTGCTCCTACAGTTTCTAACCAACCACAGGTTTCAGAGGCTAATCTAGTAGCTCCTGTTAAGACTACATTTACTCAAGCCTTTAAAAAAGGACAGTATCACGAGCAGGTAAAATCTCTTCAGACTTTGCTCGCTAGCTGGGGACTTTATCATGGACCAATTAGTGGAGTATATGATAAGGCAACTATTGAAGCCGTTTACCAATTCCAGCTTAAACATGGTGTAGTAACTGGGAAAGAAAAGAAGAAGACAGGATATGGGCGATTTGGTGCTCAAACGAGAGCTAAAATCAATCAACTTATTAATGGATAACAGATAGAGTCGATGAGGAGAATTATAATTCTCCCTTCTTGATTATCAATAGGGACTTAAAATCAGATTTTTTGTTTTTTTATAGTAAAGATAGCATGAGAAAGAAGTGATTTACTCTCGTAGAAATGCTCCTAGTGGTTATTATCTCTGGGAGTCTTTTTACAACAATTTATTCTGTAATGACAACGCTTCCTAGAGTGAAACTCTTTAATGATGCAAGAATGCAGCTTATTGAGCAGTCAAATGATGTGATGAATAGATTTGCTGTACTTTTTCAGGATTATACTATAGACTATGAGGAATATTTTAATAGAGAACGTGTGGGTAAACAATTGGATCCTACGGGGACTTACTATAAAAACTTTTCTCATTATGGGAATCAGACTTCGGTTCCTGGTGTAAAGCAAGACTTTCATTATGTTAGATATTTTGATTCAAATAATCCCTCTCTTCTTTCTAGTGATAGAAAACTTTCCTATGGGCAATATAAGGCAATGTTTTGGAATATGGGAAAAGATACTGATGGTCAGGGGAAGTTTAATCTTATCAATGAACAAAGAGACGAGAGATTTACCAATGTGGGTGATGCTGATGACAAGGACCTTGGAACATGACCTGTAGCATTTTCTGATGCTCATCCTAAAGAACTTTATTTGATTTCTCATGATGGGACTAGGAGACTTTTTCTTAGAAGAAAGCAGATTTGTAAGGAGGCTACAAATCCAGAAACTTGTAGCTATACCATTCAAATGCTTAAATTAAGGGGATTTGATGCTGGTAGTAAGCATAAGTTTGAGGCTGCAGATTCAAAGACTTATGATGGTGAGATCGATACTTGGGCGTGTGATGCTTGAGAAGGATTTATCTGTAAATGAGCAGATATTCCACTCTATTCTAATTATAAGTTGCCTGAGGATGAGAATGATGGATGGGTAAATCTTTTTGATAATGCTATTAGTATTGAAAATTGGGATATTACGCTTACTCCTAATAAGAATCCAGAATATGCATGGAAGGAGTCGTCCGCTCAAATTAATCCTTATATTAGGATGGTAATGACGACAAAACTTAATACAGCTTCATTGCCGCTTGTTGTGAAAAATATGCTAAAGGATTATAGTTTTACTCTCCAGACGAGCTTTGATAGCAAGGGCTTTTATACTCGCTAATCTCTACTGATGATTTGATTTTCATCTTCTAAAATATCATTTAAAAAACATAAAAATCTGATTCAAAAATGGATGCAGTCTGAATGGATTCAGTCTTTTATAACAAGAAAGGAGCTTCAGCTTATCGGTTTTTTCTGTTTTCTGTTTGTAATAATTATTATTAGGTTGGTGCAGCTACAGATTTTTGATCATCAGATGTATGATCAGCTCCTTTCTCAGCAACATTATAAGGAATCCCTTTTGGATCCAGATAGATGAAATATTTATGCTTTGGATAAGTGAGGACATCCAGTAAAATTAACTGAAAATATTACCCTTTATGATTTGGCAGTCGATGCAAAAGAGCTTAACTGGACTTTTGAGTCAGATCCGAGATTTAATTTGCCAGCATCACTTAGAGGACAGCCCATGAAACCAAGATTTATTCAGCTTATTACGCCAATTGTTTACAAGCATTTGTGTGAGATTAACGGTATGAAGCAGGTTTCTCACGAGGACTGTGTGAAAAATATAGAACTTTTTTCTGGCAAGCCTCTTTTGCCTAAAAAGCCAGATCTGTTTTATTATGGAAATGGAAGTGCCTCATCTGAGTATGATACCTTTGACTTTTCTTGATATAATGCTCAGTATCAGCAGGTGCTTTCTGAATTTACCAAAGATAAAGCGATTGCTTTGATCGTAGAAAGGCTTAATGAAAAGATTCAAATCTGAATCAGAAGTCAGAATTCTTTGGGATATTTTTCTAATCAAGAGTTTTTGAATGAACTCTCAGGGCTCAATTTACCGTATTTGAAGGTAAATGGAAATTATGTGAGTATATTGACCAGTGTTTTGACAGATGCAAATAGAGATAATGCAAGAAAAACAGTAAAAAAGCTTCTTGAGAAATGGAAGGTTCCTTTGCCAAATTGATTTGATTCTATTTTTAGTCCTAAGGAATGGAGATATATTAAGATTATTTCAGGTTTGAATCCTGCTTTAGCTCAGGAGGTTAGAGAGTTGAAAGTAAAACATGAAAAGGAGCTTTCAACTTTGAGTAGAAAGGATGAGAAGACGATTAGAACTCCTGTTTTGTATTCACTGGTTTTGGAGCCTTATGTGATGAGGTACTATCCGTATGGTGAGTTTTTGTCTAATATTCTTGGATATGTGGATAAGGAGGGAAATGGACATTACGGTATTGAGGAATATTTTGATGCTGTGCTGAAGTGAGAAAAGGGAACTCTCAAGTGAAGAACAACTTCTTGGTTTGGAAATATTGGGACGGATGAATTTGAAATCTCAAGTGCAACTGATGGAAATGATATTTATTTGACTATTGATGTGGGACTTCAAAAAGAAGTAGAGAGATTAGCAAAGGCAGAAGTCTCTTCATTGAGAGCGGACTGGATTAGTGTTATGGTTTTAGATACTGAAAATGGTCAGGTTAAAGCCTCAGTTAATGCACCAACTTTTAATCCAAATGATTATAATGATGCATATACGCTTGTTCCTTTGGGAAAAGAGTATGCAGATTTGGTTGATAATCAGAGTTATGTTGATATTCCTATTTATGTTTATTCTGGAGGGGCGTACAAGCAAGCTAAATGGAATGAAAGGGCTTTATCTGGTCAGCAGAAGTTCCTTGCGAAAAATGTTGTAGGTTCTCAGGTATTTGTTGATAAAAATATTACCGTTCCTTTTGAGCCTGGAAGTATTGTAAAGGCTTTTACTGTGGGGATTGGACTTGATGCGGATGAGCTTAGGTTTGAAGATAAATATCAGGATGATTGATCAATTAAGATTGATAAATATACTATTAAAAATGCGTCTAAAGACTGTTCTGGATATCATGATTTTTTGCATGCATTCAGTTATTCCTGTAATGTGGGTATGGTGAGAGTGGTTCAGAAGATTGGAAAGGCTGTCTTTTATAACTATTTGGAGAAGCTTGGATTCTGACAGTTGACCAATATTGAACTTGCAGGAGAAAAAGAAGGAAGTATTCCAAAAGCAAGTCTTGCTTATATGACACAGTTTTTTAATAATGCGTTTGGTCAGTGAGTTTCAATGACTAATATTCAGTTGGCATCTGCGTATGCTGCACTGGTAAATGGTGGATATTATCGTCAACCTACGATTATTCAGAATATTGTTGATAAGAAGAATCCAGACAATATTTATTCTCAGAGAAATAATTTTGTAAAAATCTTTAAACAAGAGACGACAGAAAAACTTAAGTCAGCTTTTCATTATATTATATCTACCAATCCTGGATATAGTAAAAAATCCAATATTGAAAGTGCAAAGCTTGGAGCTAAATCTGGAACCTCACAGGTAGCGTTTAGAGGAAGGTACCGTGGAGGAGAGGGATGGACAAATGGAACCTTTGCTGGAATTGTTACAACGGATAATCCAAAATATGTGGTTTTGATTTGGATTCGTCGTCCAAGATCAAATCAGTGGTGAGGTAATACCGCAGGTCCTATTTTCAAGCAGATTGCCCAATATATTCTCAATTATGATTTATAATAGTAATCTTTATGTATGCATAGTAGCAATCTATCTAAATTAGTAACTCATGAATATTTTTTTGAGCTTTTGGAGCAAGAGAAGATTCATTTTGATTGGATTATTTCAGAGAGAAAAATCGAGAGGCAGCAGGACAATCTTCTTTTCTTAGAGACGCCCATTGGAGAGCTTATTCAAGAATACAAAATAAAAAAGACTGACTCAATTCTTGTGATTTTAGATCAATTGACAGTTTCTTTTGTATTGAAGGAGCTTGAGATCTTTGAGAATGTGAAAATTCTTAATGCATTTGATGGGATCTCAAGTATTGGATATAAGGTATCTCCTGAACTTTTGGCGTATTATCCTTTGTTGAAATCAGGTTTTGATCTTTTATTTCCTTTTGATGAAAATCAGTTTTTTACTGGGCTGTCAAAGGCTGGGAAAAAGTATTTTTCTCTAATTAATCAGGAAATTGCAGACTCTATCTATACTTTAGGAGCAGAGGAGGATGAGTTAGTATTTATTGATAAGGCTCTGGCAGAGCAACCGGCGATGATTTCGCTTATCAATAATCCAGATGCAGAGCATCATATCTTGATGATGGGAAACTACTTTGAAGAAGCTGTAAAACTTTCTCAGTATTTGCTTGAAAAGCCTCAGGCCTATCACTTGACTTTGCTTTGACAGACTTCGCTTTTGCATTCTGAGCAACTCAAAAATCAGATCAAAAAGATGAAAAAACTGACGATAATCCTTGATCAATATCCTGATTCAGACTTAAAAACTTTTTTTGCTCAGGAATTAGGAATTTCTCACGAGTTGATAATTTTTATCACTCCAGACTATGACCAGTTGAGAAGTATATTCCCAGAATATCAGCTCTCAGAATCAGCTTTTGATGCTGAAGCTTTATTAGAGAGAATTCGATAATTTGTTGATATCCTAGGATTTTTCCATTTCTAGGATATTTTTTTAAAATTTTCAATTGAAGTTTTGAGGTAAAAAGCTAAACTAAAAAAGAAATCAGATTTTAATTTTTTTGTATCAATAATGATAGATCTTAGAAAGGTACGTGAGAATGTTGCTGGATATCAGCAGATTTTGGAGAAAAGGAATATGAAGATTGATCTTGAGTCAGTTTTGACTTTGGATGATCAGAGAAAGGCTTTACAGCTTCAAATTGATCAGACAAAAGCAGAACAAAAACAGTTTGCTGCACAGCAAAACTATCAAGCTGCAAAAGAACTTAAAGGGAAAATTCAAGAACTTGAAGCTGAACACAATACAGTAACAGGAAGCTTACAAGCTCAACTTTTGAAGATGCCAAATACTTCTTTACACTCAGATGTTCCAACTGGAAAGGATGATAGTGAAAATGTAGTAGTAAAGGTTGTTGGAGAAAAGCCTGATTTTGACTTTGAGCCGCTAGATCATATGACTTTGATGAAAAAGTATGATATGGTTGATGTAGAGAGGGGAGTTAAGCTTGGAGGGGCAAGAAGTTATTTTCTCAAAGGAGATGGTATGCTCTTGGAGCAGGCAGTTTTGCAATATACTCTCAAGAGGCTTGTAGAAAGAGGATTTACTCCTATGCAAGTACCAAATATTGTAAATCCAGAGTGTCTTATTGGAACAGGGTATTTCCCTGGAGGAGAGGAAGATGCTTACTGGATGGAGAGAGATAATCAATGGCTTATTGGGACTTCTGAAATTCCAGTGACTGCCTATCATATGAATGAAATCCTTGATGAAAAGGATTTGCCAAAGAAGTATGCAGGTTTTTCTACCTGTTATCGTCGTGAGGCAGGGACTTATGGAAAAGATACAGCCGGTCTCTATAGAGTACATCAGTTTCAAAAGGTTGAACAAGTGATGATCTTGCCAGCAGATGAAAAAATGTCAGATCAGTACTATAATATCTTGCTTGAAAATGCAATGTCAGTTTTGGAGGATTTTGAGATTCCTTATCGTAAATTGCAGCTTTGTACTGGAGATTTGGCAATTGGGAAATATAATTCAGCAGATCTAGAATGCTGGATGCCATCTAGAAATAGTTATGGGGAAACGCATTCAGTAACAGCGTTTTTGGATTTCCAAGCTCGTAGACTTAACCTTAGGTATCGTGATAGTGAGGGTAATATCAAATATTGCTATACCCTTAACAATACTGCAATCGCAACGCCTCGTTTCCTTATTGCGTTGATCGAAAATCATCAAACAAAAGAAGGAAAAATCAGAATTCCGAAAGCTCTTCAACCTTATATGGGGAAGGAAGTTATTGGATAGTGTTTATATTTATGGGAAATAAGATGAGAGAAAAAAATTCTGTTCTATCTAATACATGAGTAGAAAAAAAAGAGGAAACTTCTATATTAGAAAAATGGGGAACAACTCGAGAACAAATTGATAAAGCTCGAAATGAGGTTATGGGCAAAGATAATAGAAAGCAAATAGAAAGATTAGTTGCTTATGGTTTTTCTTCAGCAGAAATTCAGTATTTAGAAAAAAAAGTCCGAGGAATTAGTAGAGATTATGTTTCCTCTTCTCAATTATTAGACCATTTAGAAAAGGCTTTAGGAGTTAATAAAAACTCCTCGGATTTAGAAAAAGCTTACTTTAAGTTGAAAGTTAAAGAAATGACAAGAGTGGGGACTGATCTTTCTCTGGATTATAGTTGATATTATTCCTTTATTGATCACGTTAAACCTTTGGATACTGTTGTTTTGTCTAAGCTTGAATTTTATGATTTTACCTATAAGGATTTTATGAAAATAAAATCGGATTTGCTTCCTTATTTGGAAAAAATTATAACAGATGTTGAGTGAATTTATAATATTCCAGAGAATCTTTCAAAACAGACAAAAGAACAGGTAAAGAATCATCTTTTGCAAGTATTGGAATGTTCTGTATAGTGTTTAATTCTTTTTGTAAATGATCTTTCATCTTAGGTATTACGATAGTGGGAGTAATCAAATATTATTTGTTGTTTGTAAAAAAACTCAGAAGAAGTACTCTCTGAGTTTTTTATTTTATTTAACAAACAAGTCTCTAGATTCAAGTACATAAGAGAAGTAATCAATATCTCTCCAATCAAATACTTGATTTTTATATGCTCTAAAGAGCATTAGTGCGACATTATTTCTGAGTACTGGCTCTGCACCAGCTCCTTGGTTGATAATACCAAGATCTGTTGCTACTTTGTTATACTCTGTATACCATACCTTATTTTCAGATTTGTTTTCATCAAGATAGGATTTGAGAATCATTCTAATCAGTACCGCATTTACTTCTGCTTTAGAAATATATTCCTTTGGTCTAAACTTTCCATCTCCCATTCCACTTCCTTTCATCACTCCAAGCTGATAAGCAAGAGTAATATAAGGCTTCAAGGTAGGATTGGCATTTTCTACATCAGAATATTTTACTGACAAGTTCATATCAGGCTTTCTACAGAGCACATTGATTGCAAAGTTTGAAAAGATTTTAGCAGCTTCTTCTCTAGAGAGATTTCTCTTAGGAACGAAACCCTCTACACTATCAAACATCGTCATTTCATAACTTCGCAAGAATGACAAAGCCTTCTTAAATTCTTCAGAAGTAACTAGCGTTTCCGAATCTTTGATTCCGAGATATTCCCTTCTCGTATAACATTTTCCATTTTCGATTGTTGGGTTAAAGATTACTGTATCTTGATATTTAGTCTTACCTTCAACAGGTTCAGGTTTATCTTCTGCTTTTGTTTCAGTTGGGGCTTTTGTCTCAGCAGCGTTGTGCTCAGTTTCTTCTGTATTAGTTTTTTCAGTTCAATGAGAATCTATTGATTGATTTTGCTGTGAAGTTCAGGAATTAGACGTATTTATATCTGTATTTGATGGATTATAAATTACTAGATCGAAGTTCATAACCGAGCTGTTCCCAAAAAAGTCTGTAATGATAAAGGAAAGTGGATATGTACCTGACTTGGTGATTGATCCAGATATGGTAGCTTCTCGATTTTTATCAGAGATTTCTTTCTTTTGTAATGTTAGTCCTTCTGGGAGATTTCCGATTGGTTCAAGAGATTTAATTTTGAGATTATCAGAACCGGTAAAGGTAATCAGAATTGGTTTATTTCTTTTTATTCTTTGCTGATTGATTTGTTGAAGAGAAGGAGGAGTTTGATCCTTTGTTGCTGCTTTTAGTGCAAATGGAGTAGCTGCTGCTCCTGAATAGTTTAGAGTTCCATCTACTCCTACAGTTAATGGAGATGGATTTTCTTGTGGACTGAGAGGTGAATATCTACTATTTCCACGGTCAGAAAATCGTCCTAGGATATTCTCTCCATTTTGATCTTTTGCATTCATACTGATTGCAGGTTGAATTTGGACTTCTAATCTATTTGTTTCTTTGTCGGCAGGATTGATTAGAAAATAAAAATCGTCTCCTCCTATTAGTCCTTTATTGTTGTAGACTTTACTCCCCGGCTCCATAATGATCGTAGTTTTTTGATTTTTATTATTACCCCAACGTGAAGCTAAAAAACCATAATTACCGATATTATTGGTAGCGATTGTTCCCTTTTTTAAGATTACTTTTGGGTGCATTCATTCTCAATTAGGTAAAATTATAATATTAGCATAGGTAGGTTTTTCTTTGTTTCCATTATTTGTTAGTAGTGTATCTTCTGTTGTTAGTGATGAATTTTGGCTTAGTATGGCTATGGCATAATTTTCGATTAATGAAGAATGTTTTAAAATATATTTAGTTCATCGTCAATAAATAGGGAATGACTTATTTTTAATAAAATTTGAATTTATAATATTTATTTGAGTATTTTCGCTTCAATAGTCACTTATAATTCCCATTTTTGTATAATTTGCGGTGAAGTTTGAATTTTTAATATCTAATCTTTTCCCATCGAAACTAGATAAGGTGATGATTCCTTGGCTATGTATTTCTGATAAACCGATATTACCACTAAATAAAGAATCTTCAACAATTGATGGTAAATTTTTGATAGGAGAATTTTCATTTAAATCACTCCCTACTTGAAATGCTACCCCATCATTACCAGCTTTATTATTAATAAATTGACATCATCTAATTTCAAAAGCATGACGGCGAATATCTATCCCCGGTGAATTCATAGCATAATTGTTCTTAAAAATAGAATTTTCTATAATAGGTTTTGTTTCATTAAGACCTCCAGCAATAAAAATTCCTCCACCATGGTAAAATCAACCTACAGATGTATTATTAAATAGAGAATCTTGTACTAATAGTTGTGTCCCTTGTGTTGCATAAATTGCTCCTCAGTGACCTTTATCAGCTCCAATATGAATAAATTGACTTCCTTGAATATGTAGTGATGAACCGTCATTAGAAAGGATCCCTGCTCAATTATGGTTGCGTACAAGCATGTTTTTTATAAATGAATTTTTGAATATAAGTTTTCCATTGTTTATTATACTACTTTTGCTAGCAATCACATCATGTATTCATTCATCAATTTTTCTTTCTACGTATTTTTCTGTGGGTAAAATGTTATTAAAATTTTGTTTCCAATCTGGAGCTTGTCCATCAATAACAACTCCTGAAAAAGTAACATTAGTCCCTCACTGGATAGTGAATAATGTTCCTAAGTAGGTTTTTGGACGTTTAATTTCAAATCAGTTTCCTTTCAAGATAATGTCTTTTTCAATCGATATTGATGAAAAACTATTTTCTGCTACATTTGTCATTTCATTTACTTCATCAATATCTTTTAATAGTTTTATGCTATCTCCAGCGCGTACTTCATTTGCAGAAAATGCTTCTTGCAATGTTGCATATGAGGTATTTGTTCTTTCGTTGATTGCGACAGGCTCTGCAGCATAGCTTAAACTTCAAAATAGTGAAGCAATTCCCAATAAAGTAAAAATTTTTTTTGTTACATTTAGCATAATATGTATTTTACTAAGTAAAGTACTTTATTGTATTTGTTTCTCTCACTTTTGTCAATTTTTTCAAAATTTTTTAATTTATTGGTATGAGGTCTTGAAAAACATTCTTGGATTTTTACACTCTAGTTTAGTTTTATATTGGAAATATTTGTCTCATGCTTCTCATTTGAGATATTCATATAACCTCAAAGGTAAAGGATCAACTTATAGAGATGATTCGTTCTTTTGTTCAAAGTCAACCAGAAGAAAAAAATCTGATTTTTTTGGGAGATTTTGTTTATCATTTTAGTTATGATAGAAGTGCTTTACTTGCGCTTTTTGAGCTTTTTTTGGAGTTTTATGGTCAAGGAAAGAATTTGTATATTCTTGCGGGGAATCATGATTGGTTAGGAAATTCCTTTGTTTTTGAGGAAGGAAAGCAGGTTTTTGATTTACTGCAAAAGACGAACGGAGAATGAAGTCAGAATTGAAATCTTTTTTTTATTACTGAGCCAGAGTTGAAAGAGATAGAAGGAGAGAAGGTTTTGTTTTTGCCGTATTGTTTGGATTTTGATGAGAAGAAATATCCAGAATATGAGTCTGGAAGGTCTATTTTGACCGACGCACTCTTGCAGTCAAAGGAAAAAGGAGAGCTTATATCCTGAAAGATTAATCAACTTGTGCAGGGATTCTGTAAGAAATATTCTGATTTAACGCTTGTTCATCATTATTATACCAATAAAGAGCAATTTCCTGGATATCGTGCAAGTTTTAGCTATAAGGATGTTGCACTTTCTGAGCACTTTCTTGATATGCCTGGACTTAAGATGATTTCTGGTCATCTCCATGCACCTTTTGTATTCAAAAATTATTTGTGTGTGGGAAGTCTCTGGGCTACAAGTTCTCTAGAAAACAATCAAATTAAGGGGTTATGGAGTTTGAAAGAGGGAAAATTGAATTTTTATGGGCAGCAAGTAGTAAATTATCTTCAACTTGATGGGGAGAAAAAGGTTGAAAAGTCAGATTTTGATCTTTTATATCAAGAGATGTCTGATCAATTAAGAAATAATCTGGCTTCTTCAAATATTTTTTTGCTTGATAAATTTGAAAATGCAGCTCTTGATCTTAGGAAAACGGTTGTTTCCTTGAAAGTAGCACAGTTGGACTATGAGAAGGTTTCAGATAATATCGATGATGAGTTGAGGATGAGTTTGGCTGATTTTAGACTCAAAAAGTCAACACAAAAGGTCGATGATCTCTTGCAAAAACTGCAAAGACCAGAAGAAGATGCACTGCAAACTTTTGGAGGCTGGAAGGAACTTCTCAAGTCGTATTTGCAGACACAATATGGGGAGGATTATCCGAAATATGAGCAGGTTTTGAGAGATTTGAAGATATTGTAAAAGGTCTTGATATTCTTTTTTTATTTGTCCTATTCGTAGATGAAAATCTATATAAAAACTCCTCTTCTGGATAATTCTCAAACAGTTCCTCATATGGTAGAACATTGTTTGAGGAGATCCTTATCCCTAAATCCTCAATGGTTTTTTGAAAAAAAGCTTCCTTATCAGCAATGGATTCAAGGTGAATGGACTTATATTATTTGTGATCAGCAAATTGATTCAGAAGATCTGATTAAAGAAATAAAGATGCCATTAGTTAAGCAAGTATATCTTACAGAAAAAACTCCTTTTAAAGAGGAACTTATCTGAGTTTCTCGATGAAGCCAAGTTTTTGAAGCGATGTTACAAAAAATAGTAGATCCGAAAATTGTTCTTAATTCTTGGAAAGGAAAAAATTGGGATGTTGTTAATTTTTATCATAAAAAATATTTTCAGGAGGAAAATTTTTTAGTATTTGATGAAAATGTTGAAGATAGAAATGAGTATAATTTTATTTTTTGTGGTAAAAATGTTCAAGAAGAAAATTCATCAATTAATCGTAAATTTTCTTTAATTTTCAATTTTAATAATACTTTAATTTTAGGATATCAGGGGTATGATCTTTATCATTATTGGTTTCTGATTTTTTCTTGGGTGATGTTGGAAAATTATTGTAGTTATTTTCAAAGATATCAATTGGGCATTTATTATTACGAGATAACAGTTTTAGATCATTTTAGGGATTATATGTGGATTACTACTCCAAATATAGACTATTCAGGACTTGATTTGATTTTTTTTGAGAAATGAAAATCTTATTTTATCTGACTTTTGAGAGATTTTTGGTTTAAAGAAAAACTATTTTTTTGAAACTATATGTATTGAATTCCCGCAACAAGACAGGAAGTGATGACTCTTTGTGAGAGTTTTTCTTGGAACTATTTTCAAAAAGAAGTTCTAACACCTCTTAATGAAATGAAAAAAGGAGCATAAAGTCAGATTTTGACTTTTTATATCAAGAGATTTCTGATCAATTAAGAAATAATCTGACTTCTTCAAATATCTTTTTGCTTGATAAGTTTGAAAATCCTTCTCTTGAGCTTAAGAAAACAGTCGTTTCATTGAAAGTAGCACAGTTGGACTATGAGAAGGTATCAGACAATATCGATGATGAGTTGAGGATGAGTTTGGCTGATTTTAGACTCAAAAAGTCAACTCAAAAGGTTGATGATCTCTTGCAAAAATTGCAAAGACCTGAAGAAGATGCTTTACAAACTTTTGGAGGCTGGAAGGAACTTTTGAAGTCGTATTTGCAGACACAATATGGGGAGGAGTATCCGAAATATGGGCAGGTTTTGAGAGATTTGAAGATTTTGTAAAAAGGGCTTGAAATTTTATTTAATTTTGTTATATTTTCTTCTGTCAATTTTAAGATCCTCTGTAAAGGCAGAGAAAATAGGAGAATTTCCCTATCTGACGATTTGCTTATGGCAAAATACGGAAAAAAAGGTAAAGAAGGTGGCAAGAAAGGTGCTAACCGTACTGGCAAGTCGAATCGCGATCACCGTGATAATGGAACCGATGTTACTTCCGATTCTCATCGTCGTTCAACACAGAAGAATGGTGGTAAGAAGACAGGAGTAAATCCGTCTTCAAAATCTCGTTAATTCCTTGTGAGGTAAGGTTCATGTATCGTGAATCTTACCTTTTTTCTTTATTTGTTTCACTATTTTATGAAGGTATATATAAAAACTCCCTTAATTGGAAGAAGAAAAGCAATTCCTCATATGTTAGAGCATTGTATTGCAAAAAGTCATTTTTGATCATCTGATTTTTTTACATTTACTTATGGTAGTGAAGCAGAGAGTTCTTCTAATTTTACTCTTTATGAATATGATAAATGGCTTTCTTTTGATTCTATTCTCAAATATTTAACTGATCCTATTTCTAAAGAAGCTTTTGAGTATGAATTACCTATAATTCAAGAAGAGTGTGAAGATTCAACTTATGATCAAAGAATTTATCAGGAAAGTTTGACTCTTTTGTTAAAGAAAAAGTTTGATTTAAATTCTGCTTCTGGTCTTTCCTGGGAAGCGGTAAAAAAATATCATGAAAAATATTATCAACTTGAAAATTTCCTTATTTGTGATGATACACTTCCAGAATATAAATTAATTTTTCAAGGGGAAAAATTAAAAAATCTAAGAAATTGAATGCCTACTCCTTTACAGCTTTTTCCTTTTTTGTTTGAAGAAGATGCGTATTTTATTTATTGAAAGCAATACTGTCTTCAAGAGGATTATTGGAAACTCTTTTTTCTTCAGACATTATTGGAGGGGTATATTTTTTGCCAAAAAAGATGGAAATGAAGAGAATATTATCATGGAACTCCTTATTTTTTTACTTATCAAGAAGCAAATTGGCTAGTTGTTCCTGATTATGATTTCAGTAATTATTCTCAAGATTTTTTCTTAGAGTGAAAACAATATTTATTGTCAATGTTAAAAGCTTGATATTTTTCTACTGTATTATTTCTTAATAATTATTTCTATTGAATTCCCGCAACAAGACAGGAAGTGATTGCTCTTTGTGAGAGTTTTTCTTGGAACTATTTTCAAAAAGAAGTTCTAATACCTCTTAATGAAATGAAAAAAGGAGCATAAATTCAGATTTTTACTTTTATTTTTGATACTATTTATTGATGAAAAAGGTGTTGTTTATTGTTGCGAATGTTGGCTTTCAAGATCATGAATTTTCTGTGCCCTATGAGGCTGTGAAAAATGCCGGTTATGAGATAGAAATTGTTTCTGGTTGGGGAGGAAAGTGCAGAGGAGTCTTTATGAAATCAATTGAAGATTCTAAGAAAATTATTGAGGTCGATCCTACTAGGTATGATTTACTTGTATTTGTTGGTGGAGGAGGTGCTTATGATCAGTATTATTTAGATTCAGATTATTTACATTTGGCAAAATCGGCAAAGGCAGTGGCTGCGATTTGTATCGCTCCGAGTTTGCTCTCTGATGCAGGTATTTATCAGAAGAGGCAGGTCACTGGATGGGATGATGGATTTGGGACACAAATTGCATATTTACAAAAAAACTGAGCAACCTTTGTTGATCAGCCTGTTGTTCGTGATGCTAATTTGATCACGGCTAATGGTCCAGAAGCAGCAGAGGAGTTTGCTCAGGAGATTTTGAAGTTTTTAGCAGAAAGCTAGTGGTCTCTTAGTCGATTTGAATAGTCACTTTCATCTCGTTCTTCATCTTCTTTGATCTCTTGTTCAGATAGTGAGGTTTCATTATTTTGATTCTTATGTCCTTTTGGCTCTGGTTTGGTAATGTTAAGCTGGGGTTTTTGTTTTTCCTCTTCGAAGAAATTAAAATATCAAACTCCGTTCTCATCTCGACGATAAAGGTCAGAATTTTGTTCTTTTTTTAAGAGTGTTTGTGGTGATGATTGAGGAGTAGTGGTATCGAGAGCATGAGCTAAGGCTTGGATTTCTTGTGTAAAGGAGATGATTTTGTCTATGGTTTGATATCTTAAGGCTCAAGTGATTCATAACTGAGATTTGATTGCTTCCAGTGCTTTTTTGAAACCATAGTCATGATAAAATCTAAAAGTATTTTGATAATAATTATCTGTTTTGCGAATTTCAAACGAAGTTGTATAAGGTTTTTCAGAGAGTAGTTCAAAAATTTCTTTCCCTGTTTTTTTAGTGATTCTTGTCCACTCTTTTTGTTGCTCAGGATTTTTTTCTAAGTGTTTTTCTCGAGCTTCATAAGTTAGTTTTGTCATAGCAATGATCTTGAAAATAAAATCTTAAAAGAGGATAGAAATCCTGAATCAGATTTTGTTTTTTGTGTTTTGGCTTAATAACTTGCATCACGGACGTTATTTTCTTTTTCAATGAACTTCATAATCTCTTTTTGGAAGTGAAGTTCTACTTCTCCTACGGCACCATTTCTATTTTTTCTAATGCAGACATCAGTTGCACCTTTTTTATCGGTCTCGGGATCATAATAATCTTCTCTATAGAGCATGAGAACTGCATCTGCATCCTGCTCAATAGCTCCTGATTCTCTCAGATCTGAGAGGATGGGTTTTTTGTCTACTCTTTGCTCAAGGCTACGAGAGAGCTGAGAAAGAGCGATAATTGGAACTTCTAGTTCTTTTGCAAGTTCTTTAAGTCCTCTAGAGATTTCAGAGATTTCCTGTACTCTATTTCCTTGGAAGGCAGTTCCATGCATTAGCTGAAGATAATCGATGATCACAATATCAAGTCAGCCTTTTTCTATTTTTAATTTTCTTAGTTTTGATTTGAGTTCAGGGACACTTAATGCACCTTTATCATCAATATAGATTTTTGATTCGGAGAGGATTTCCATTGCCTTACCCATTTTATCAAAGTCTTCATTGTCAAGATCTCCTTTGTTGATCTTATGCATAGGCACTCCAGCAACTTCAGACATAATTCTATCTACGATAGATTCAGAACTCATTTCCAGAGAAATCATCACTGCGGTTTTTTTCTGATTGAGAGCAATATCGGTTAGGAGATTAAGAGAAAAAGCGGTCTTTCCCATTGATGGTCTAGCAGCAAGGATAATGAGCTCTCCAGGTTTAAAACCAGTTAGCATATCATCGATTCCTCTATATCCGGACATTACTTTTTTGGCATTCACTTTATCTGGATTATCTACGATATCCATATATTCTTCAATTCTCCCTTTTAGGATATCTCAGATTTGTTCAATTGAATCTCCTACTTGGTTTTGAGTTAGGTCAAAGATCCTTTTTTCTATTGAATCGAAGATTTCTAGCGTATCTTTTTGTTCATAGACATCTCATGACACTCATTGACAAACTTTGAGAATCTGTCTAAGAAGGGATTTTTCTCTGACAATTTTGCTGTAATCTCAGCATTTGCTTGTAGAAAGGAGAAATGCAGAAAGCTCATACAGTACGTTTATTCCTCATACCACATCTAAGTTCCCATTTTTATCTAATTGATCAGAGACAGTGATGGCATCAATAGTTTTTCTTGCAACTCGGAGCTGTTGGATCGCTTCATAGATATAACTGTATTCTTTTTGATAGAAGTCTTTGTGAGTTATTTTATCTGAGTCGTATACTCGCATCATTTCTGGATCCAGGAGAGCTCAGCTGATGACAGCTTTTTCTGCTTCAATATTATGTGGAGGGAGGTTGATGTTGTCTATAACCATGGATTGAGAAAGATAAACAGAATAAAAATAAAGGGAGGGGCTTTCTATATTTTGTTGTTGATTACATTTTTCATTTATAATGATAATAAAAAATTCTGAACTAAATGCAAGAGAAATTTTAGTTCAGAATTGGCTTTTCTTTTAACATTTTCACATTTTTTTAACAAAGGATTCTGCTTGTTCGTCTTCCTGCTGCGAGGACTACAAGTGTTAGTTTCATTGCCTATTTTTTACGGATAAAAGTTCCTCCTAAAATGAATGCAAGGATCATAATAACTATGATAACAAGTCCAAGAGAGAAAAACATTCTACTTAAGGTAAAAAGCTAAAAACTTGCTTAGATTCCCTTCGAAAATTCTTTGATTTTAGCTTTTGCTTTTTCATTGCTTGGTTCGTATTCAAGGACATTGAAATAATATTTTCTTGCATTTTCAAAGTCAGAGAATTCTTCATAAAGTTCTGCAGTAGCAAGAAGATATTTTGGGTTTGTAGGTCTAAGTTTGATGATTTTTTCCATATAGGCAAGTGCTTCTGGGTATCTTTGGGTATTATAGAAGATTTCTACCATGGTAAGGTAGTATTTTGGGTTATCATTTTTTAGGTTGATTGCTTTTTCAATCAAGAGCTCTGCTGGCTGATGGAATCCAGTGATGAAATAAATTTCTCAGATCTGCCAGAAAGCTTTATGGTCACTAGGGTCTTTGTCAGTTACTTTTTTGAGGAGAGAGATGGCTTTTTTGTAGTTCCCTAGTGTAAAATAGAGCTCAGAAAGTGGTTTTAATACTTCAAGAGATTCTGGATCAATACTCAATCCTTCAATGAGTTTTTGTTCGTATTCTTCGATTTTTCCATTTCTTTTTAGGTGTTCTGCTTCTAAGAGAATGGTTTCTAATCTTTTTCTCTCTTTTTCTCAAATGCTCACTTCTCTATTATCTTCTGATTCCTGCTCAAGAATTTCAGAATTTTCTTCTTTTTCTTCTTCGGTATTTTGTACTTCTTCATTGGAAGTTTCAGGGCTTGAGAAGCTTCAGTATTCGTTGCTTGTGATAAATTCATCTTGATTTTCTTCAAGGGTCTCTTTTACTTCTGCAATTTCCTTTTGTTGTTCTAGTTTATTTGCCCTTTTATTTAAGAAAATTTGGATCTTTTGTATAAGTTGAAAAAGTACCATTCCAATAGGGATAATGATAATTAAAATGGTAATTCCGATCCACAATTTAGCAATTATTGGATGCATTTTGCTACTTAAAAAGTAAAAAAATCTGATGGCAAGTGTATGATCTTATTTTGATTTTTCAAGTCTTTTTTAGGATTCGCTAGGTTTGATGGCTGAAAGAGGCACTCTTAAGATCATCCCTTCTGGAGTTTTTAGCACGACTTCTCTGGTCATAATATTAAAGTTGCTTACGATTCCGTTTTGATTAGCACTTGGACATTCAATTTTACTTCCTTTTTGTGGAAAGTTTTTACATTCTTTTTGATAAATTTCTAGTTCATACATCAAAGAACATTTTAATTTTCCACATCTTCCTTTGAGTCTTTCTAGGTCTCTTCAGTCTAATCCTTGTAAAGAGACGCACTCAACTTCAACACTTGGCATAACTCAATAGCTTAGACATGCCTGTTGCATACCACAGTCAGAACCTATTGCATAGTCTTTTGCACAAGGGTCTAGTCTCATCATATCTCTTGCTCCTACCTGAAAAAGGAATATGTTTTTACCAACCATACTTCTGAGATTTTTTACAAAATCTCCAAATACATATCTGTCTTCAGAATAAAAGTAGAAATAAATCTGATCCCCGAGTGGATTATATCTTGCAGTAATCGGTTTAGATCCAGGAAATTCCTCTTTAAATTTTTTCTTAAAGGTTGGAAAAAAGTCTAGAGCAATTTGTTGATCCTCACAGAATTTTTGTTGTTCTTCAAGGCTCATTGCACTTACAAATTCAGCGCTTCTTTCGATAGGGAGTGGATATCAAACTACGATCCCTACTGAATCTTTCATATTTCCTTTATCTTCACAACGATAGATGATTTTATCTCAGTGTTTAAGGTTTTTTCTTATTTCTTCTGGACAATCTGAAATTTTAAAGTTTTTGTTCATAAAGAAATCAAGTACATACAAGGCTTCCATAAGGATATTTGAGGATAAAATGTTTTAATAATTATCGGTTTTATTCAGAGAGGTCTTCTCCTTTCATCATTTTTTCAAATTCTTCACTTGAGAGATATTCTTTTTGTAAAAGGATTGTACACATTTTTTCAATGAGATCCTTGTTTTCGGTCAGAATTTTTTTACTTTTTGTATATGCGGTATCTAGATAGTTTTTGATTTTTTGATCAAGTAGTTCTGCCATTTTTTCGCTATATGGGCGAACAAATTCGTTTTCTTCATGATCATTGAGGTAGTTGACTGTTCCGATTTCTTCGTCCATACCATATTTTAGGATCATATTTTTGACGATATTGGTAGCTCTTTCAAAATCATTAGAAGCTCCAGTAGTAATAAACTCCTTTCCTACAAAGATTTCTTCAGCAGCTCTTCCTCCTAGCAAGCTTACCAATTCATCGAGAAATTTTGCTTTTGAATAGAGATTTCTGTCTTCTTCAGGAGTTGTTCGAGTGAGCCCCAAGGCTTGACCTCTTCTGACAATTGAAATCTTTTCAATAGGATCAGTGTGAGTGAGAAGGTGTCAGGTAACTGCATGCCCAAGTTCGTGATATGCAATGATTTTTTTCTCCTGTTCTTTGATGCCTTTAACCTTCTTTTCAGGTCACATTACTACTTTTTCTAGAGCGTATTCAAAGTCGTCTTTTTCTATGATTTCTCTGTTGTTTTTTGCTACTTGAAGTGTTGCTTCATTTACAATATTTTCAATATCTGCTCCCACAAGTCCGCTCGTTCTTTTTGCTAAAGATTCTAGACTAACATCTCCAGCGATGGTTTTTTTTCTGAGATAATAGGTAAAGATTGCCATTCTTTCTTCGAAGGTTGGAGCAGTAACCATTACTTTTCTATCAAACCTTCCCGCTCTTAGAAGTGCAGGATCAAGGGTATCTGGTCTATTGGTAGCTGCGATTACGATGATATTAGTATTTTTGTCAAATCCATCCATTTCAGTCAGGATTTGGTTGAGTGTTTGCTCTTGTTCTTGATGTCCTCAGGTATATCCTGATCCTCTTCTTTTCCCAATAGCGTCAATTTCATCAATAAAGATAATCGCTTTTCCTGCTGATTTGGCTTGTTCAAAAAGTTTTCTTACTTTGCTTGCTCCCATACCTACAAGCATTTCCATAAATTCAGATCCTGAAGCAGAGAAGAAGGCAACTCCAGCTTCACCAGCAACAGCTCTTGCTAGGAGAGTTTTTCCACCTCCAGGAACCCCGTAGAGGAGCACTCATTTTGGAGGTCTAGCTCAAATTCTAAGATATTTTTCAGGATCTTTGAGGAAATCTACAATTTCGATGAGTTCATTTTTTACCTCTTCCATCCCAGCGATATCGCTGAATTTTGTGTCAGATTCATTTTGTTTGTTTTCTTTGCCGATTTTGATACCTAGCATATTGTTTGGTCATTTTGGCAAAACGAACCTCATTCCAAAAACGAGAATTAGCAAGAATCAAATAAGGTAAGCGATATTACCCAAGAGCTTCATCCAAATGCTTTCTGTTTTATAACTGATCGCAACGGTATTTTCTCCTGTGAGGCTAATTCCGAGATCGGAAAGAGAAGTTAAGGCTGATTTTGTAGTTTTATTAACCTGAAAATATTGGATTTCATGTTCTTTTCCAAAGAAATTTTCTTTTTCTCAGCTCAAGAAAAGATATCCTTTTAGGTCGGTTTCATTTATTAGTTCGATTTTTTTGTAGTTATTATTAGTGTAGTTGGTAAGCCACTCATTGAGAGGAACTTCATCAGTATTTTTGATGATTTCTATGGCTCCTGTTGATCCAGAAATGAGTCAGATTTTTGAACTATTTTGGATAAAGTTGAGTCCTGCAGTCATAACTAGGATAAAGAGAATCCCATATACAATTCGTTGATATTTTTTTGAGAATATGATTTTTGGTGATTGAGTATTTTTTTCGTTCATGATAAATCCCTAATATAAAACGCCTTTTTTATATGGAATATAGTTGAAAATGCAAGAAGAAAAAATTCTTGACTTTCCTTTAAAAAAGGTTATAGTCGTATTTGCAATATTGCAAGAAAACAAATAATCTTAATTTTTATGGAATGTCTTCCTATTCCAAAGGGAGTTAGTGAGAGTACAACTCTTAGTGCTAGATTTGAGTATTTACAAGCTGTATTGTTTTACAGAGTACCTGAGTCTCGTTGTTCTAAGCTTTCAGAGCTTTCAGATTTGACTTCTGCTATGGTAGAAGATTTTCAGGAAAATTTTTCTTCTACGATTAGTGAGCCTCGTTCTGTAGTTCAAGCTTTAGAGGTTCTTGAAACCTTAGTTGGTATCTTGGATCCTTATTCAGAAAAACTTCTGAAAAAATACTATTCAGGCTTCCCAATAGAGTACCTTCCTATTTATCGTAAGGCGGCTTGGTCGCGAGCCTTTGATAATGTTCGAAAGTCTGATAAGGACTATAAAAAGATATATCAAACTTGTATTGATTATATCTTGTTGGGGGCGGATCAGTCACATCCAGAGATTGTTGGTCTGCCACCTGCGGTCTTTTTGAAGCTCTGTGCTACCCCTATGCTGGAAATCTCTTTGGCTTCTCGTCTCTTCTTGATCTGGAAGGAAAAGCGAGGACTCTAATCTCAGTCTCTCTGAAAGTGTCCTAGAGAACTCTCTAGGGCATTTTCTCTAAAAATATTTTTTAAAAAAATAGAAAAAACCTGAATTGAAGTGATCGCATCAGGTTTTGAGTCAGTTTTTTTTGTTTTTATTGAATTCTGACTTTTTATTTCTTATGTTGGATTACTTATTGAGACAAGCAACAAATTGAGCTTTGTCAAGTCCGATAGATGTAGCGATTTCTGTTACATTATCATTGTTGAATGTTGAGTAAGTGAATCCTTTAGTAATAAAGTTGTAGAAGGCTTTGCTTCCTCCAAGTTGACCTGCACATTCAGCTCCTTTGGCTCCGATAGGTGCAGTTGGGTGAAGTTGAGCGATTGGGTTGTTTTTGAATACCATTGCTACAGTAGCATCAGCATCTACGATACTTTCAATAGTTTTGTTGTCAAAGTGTCTTTGGCAGTAAGGGCAGAGGAGGTCTGAGTATTCTACGATTACAATTTCAGCTCCTTCATTTTTGTAATAGTATGCTCCTTTTAGCAAAGCAGCGATTTGCTCTTGTGTGAGTGTTCCAGCTTGCCCTGCTTCGTCAGATTGAGCTTCACCAGCTTTGATTGTAGCAACTGCTTTTTCAAATACATCTTTAGGGTAGGCACCTCCGATTGCTTTATAGTTTCCTGTTTTAGTATTGAGTACTACGTTTCCTGGAGTTCCTTGAAGACCAAAGTAAGTAAACGCTTCTTGACCATTAGCAGCCCATTTAGCATCACCATTAGCTACATTAGTATTTACAACTTCTGTACTTTGAACTGTTTTTGTATCTCCTGTTTCTTCTGTTGCAGCTTCTGTAGTGTCAGTTTCTTCAGAGTTTGTTTCTGCAGAGAGTCCAACTTGAGCTTTTAATGTATCAAGTCCCTGTTTTACATTGTTGATAAATCCAGTTGTTTGAGTGATTTTTAAATATTCATTCATGTTCGCCTCATTTCCATATTGAGCTACTTGTGCAGAGAAAATTTTGTTGATTTTAACAGTGTTCCATGCAGTCAATCCAAAAAGAGTGAGCATTATAGCACCGAAAATTACTTTGTGGATTGGAAGTCCAGTGATAGGACATTTGCAAGCTGATTTTGAACAGCAAGTTGCATTTTCTTGAGTCATTTCGTGTTTCATAAAATGAAGAATTAAAGATAAAAGAAGTTTAGAAGTCAGATTTCTTATTTCTTTTAAAAAACGATTTAGTTTTTTAATCAAAATTGAGAGATCTTTTCTTCTAATTGAGTAATTTCACCACTAAAATATGCTTGATATTCTGCTTTCTGATAGAGTTTTTCAAGGCGAGTGAGGTTTTGTGCTCCTCAGTTTCCTAGTATATTTCGCTCTAGGAGGTGATCAACTTTATTCATAACTCAGAGCATAATAATCAAGTTCCCTATCAAAAAAAGCAAGATTGCTCCTTGAATCAAGACTTGAGGAGTGAACTCGAGTTTTGAGAAGTTTATCAGCTTCATCAGCTATTTTTAGGAGGTAAAATTGACTTTTAGCTTAAATATTTTTATGAGGATTGCAAGAGGATTGATTTCTACTAGTCGAAAATCGCTTGACAAAAAAAATAAAAACAGATTTATATACGTTTATGGGAGTTTAGGATGATGAGAGGTCTTAATGCATACTTTTGGATAGCAAAAATTGGGAGATTATGCTTGTTTTGGTCTCTAAAATATTTAAATTTTCCTTATTGAGTGATGATTTTACTTTGAAAGAATGAAGAAATGAAGAAAAAAATCTGAATTTTGTCTCTATTTTTATTGTGTTCTTTTGTTTTTATCCTCTGAGATAGAGCATCTGCTGACTGTCAAAAGATAGATTTTTGAGATGGGAAAAGCTTTTGCTGGGATGTTCGCAAGACGGCAGAGGGCTTTTATCGTGCAGAAACAAGTGATTTGAGAGGAGATTTAACAGATATGACTTGTACTCTTGAACTTGCTAATGCTAGTACTGTAAAACTGGATCAGTGTCGTGGTGATTTCCGTTATGATTGAGGCAATCAGAGGTTTGAGCTTACTGCCAATTTGTCTGATCGCTACTTTGTTTTGATCAATACTTTTAATTTCTGAAACTCAGGAAATGGGGGTTATACATTGCAGTATGCTAACTTTCAGCCTGAATTTATCAATGTAGCTCGTTCTCGTTTGGATAGAGATGAGTATGCGGATTTTACGCTTAGAGTTAGAAATACTTGATTAGATACGGAGTATTTTGATGGAGTTGTGCGTCTTGAAGTTCAAGAGTGGAGAAATGGAGGATGGAGAAGTGCCTCTTCTGGGAAATATCGTTTGGATAGGTCAGAATTTTCTTTTTCTTCTTATGAAAGGGGAGAGAAAAATTTGAATGGAATTTTGCGTTTTTATGAGAGTGGAGAGTTTAAGGTAGTAGCAAAAATTAAGTGAGCTGATGCCTCTGCTTGGCAGACATTCTATGTAAATAATGAGCGTTCTAGTGGAAGTGTATCTAATAGATACCATCAAGACTATACTGAATATACTGCTAATGAGTGGAGAAAGCTTAGAGCTGTGTACGCGATTCGGCCAGAAGTAATCAGAAAACTAGAAGATGACTATCCGAGGCTCAGAAACTCTTCTACTCGAAGAACGGATTCAAATACTTTTTATCGCAATATGGAAAAGGTACTTGATGGGGAAAGGTATCCAGTATTTAGTTCTTGGAAGATTTTTTATCGCAGTTTTGGAGATTGGCTTAATATGACGATTCGTTTGAGATAAAAAAATGCCTTGAGGATAACTTGAGGTTTTTTTTATTTGTAATTTTTTTTATTTTTTTAAAGAAAAATATTTAATCTTTTTTTTATTTGTAAGTTTTGGACTGATAAAACTTTATTATATAAAAAAGTCTTCAATATTTGACATATTTCAAAAAGTATATATAATATTGTTGTCAATGAAGTGTAAAAAGCTTTGTTGATATAAAACCTACTGAGAGGAGTTTGCATAACTTTTCAGTGATAGTCAAGGTAAAACGAGATGAATAAATCAGACTTCTTTTGTCTTTTTGGAGGTAGAGGAGTGTTGAGGATTCTCTTATGGTGTTTATCTTGGGAAAGCGTAAACTTTCTTGGTAAAATGTCTTGATAATGAATAAAAAGGTTCCTACACAAAATCTTTTATTCTTAATAGATAAGACATGCAAAAATCACCAAAGATCTCAATCAGATCAGGGTGGAAGGTTTTAGTCGTGATGGTAATGTTTGGATATACGATGAGTTCGCTGATGACTTATGAAGTTGCTGCAGCTCAGCTTGTTTTCCCACAGGCCTCACAAACTCCTAGTTTTCAACAAGAGATCGAAACTAATGTCGCTGGAATGGCACAATGAGTTTGGGAGTATTTGGTATCATTTATGCAAAAGGGAATGCCTGAAGCAAAGACTGCTTTGCCGAATTCTGCATCTGTTTTGCCTCAGAATGAACAAGTACAAAAATCTGATCAACAGTCAGCATCCCCACTTGTGTACAATATTTTATCGACATCTGAAAGTCAGTCTTTACCTGCTTTTTCTGATGTTGCTCAGGATCCAAATAGGGAAAGCATCGAAATCTTGGCGAGTATTGGTTTGCTAAAAGGAGGGAACGGAGGAAAATTTTATCCTCATAATTATGTTCGTTGTGCTGATTTTATTAGAGTTTTGCTGGATTTATACAGATATAAACTTGGATATCGCAGCGATGATCAAAATGGGTATGTCAATATGTCCTATTTTGTAACGAGCATTCAAGATTCTCTTTTATTGAAAAAACTGAATACCGCACATGCACTAGGATTGCTTGAATGATTGGGTGAAATATGACTTGAAAAGCCAATTTCTCCTAAACAAGCATTGCAGATCATTAACAATACCCTCAATCTCAGTCCAGCATTTGGATCAAAAGAGATCAAAAATCAGATTTCTTTTTCTGGTGAAACTTTAACCAAGTCCCAGATGGCTCAAATGTTGGTAGCAATTTTCCAATTGGAAAAAAGTATCGTTAATAAGATCTTTAACGATATTGGTAATCACAGGCATCAGGACTCTATTATGCGTCTTGCTCAGCTCGGGGTAGTAGCTGGTAAAAACGGTAATTTCTATCCAGATGCAATGGCCCTTCGTGAAGATGGAATCATTATGATTGCCAATAGTTTAGCTGTTTCTCAGTCTAAATGACTCGTTGTCAAAAATTTTACTCATTTATCTTCAATTAATGATACAACCTATTTTGCGCCCTATGCTCCCCATTTGGAATATTTGCTTGCAAATGAGATTTGAGATTTTCTACTTCGTCCTCAATCTACAGGATATGTGTTTGTACCTCATGCTATGCTTACTAAGTGAGAAGCTTATACTCTCATTTCCCAAGCTGCTAGAGTTAAGTTACTCAACCTGGATGCTGGAGTCACCTCCCAACCGATTACTAGAGGAGAGTTAGCAGATCTGCTTGTACAGGCATTTTGATTTATGTCTACTAAAAAGTCAGAAACTACTATCCCAACTCCTGTCCCCGTGATTTCGGGAACTAATAATCAGTATGTAGCACTCAGAGAAGAGAAAAAGTGAGTTTTGATTTCACTTATCAAAGATATCTTGGATACTATCTAGTTTGTAGAAGTATTCTTTGATATAAATCACTTAGACTCTAGAAAAAAATAAAAAAGTCTGAATTTTTCATTTGAACGAGATCAAGATTTAGATTTCAAAACTTTTTTGCCTGATTAGTAAGATAGGCTCTTTAATCTCTTATTATTAAAAAAGATGAACAATAAATACGAATATGCTCCTAAGAAAAATTTTGCTCTTGTAGCAGATGGATTGGAAAAAGATGAAGCTAGAAAAGTGAATGCATCTAACTCTAAAATGAGAAAAAATCTTCAAATGAAAGACTGGTTAGAAGATCAGAAAGCTGAACTTGATAGTCTGATTTGAGGTACTCAAGAAAGTTTGAGAGATACCTTTGAAACTACCAAGAGATTGGATAGTAGAATGAAGTCTCACAAATTTCAGATCAAGAGTGATGTTTCAAAGGTATTTTCAATGGTGGCTTAAACCGAAACTCTATTTGAGAGACAAAGAATCCTTCAGTATATGCTGGGGGATTTTTGCTGTTGAAAAAGAGATGCAAATTATTATATTAAAATGTATTACTTTACCCCTTGGAGTATGCTCCAGGGGGATTTGTTTTTAGTTGGTTTATGGTTAAGTGATGGAAAAATGATCTATACAAAAAATACTCTTTTATATTTTTTGATTTGTGTTATTTTTTGTTATATTAAGCTTTGTAAAGTTCACAAAAGAAGAAAAAATCTGATTTTTGTCTTGAGATTTGATTTCTAACTCGGACAGTACAACAAGTTGAGCAAATATTCAGATTTCTGACTCAGAAAGTATAATAACTTGAGTAAAGAGTCAGATTTCTTCTAATAATTTTACAGTGAAACCCTCTTACAGTTCTTGAAAAAACTGTGCAATAAAGCCTAGAGTTCATCATAAAGTCAAAAAATGATCTTTGATAAGTGCTCGTTTTGATAAACATGATGATAGACTTTTGCAAAGAGTTTTTCAAGAGTATCCATTATATACCAATGATAAAACTTGGGCTATTCAAGTGCTCCCTTTTGCATGAGTATCACAAGCTCCAAAAGATTTGACTCCATTTCTTGAAATTAGTGATATTTATTGAGGAGCTACAAAAAAGTATTGGTATCTTTATTCAGATATTCCTGTTGAAAAAGGAGAGTTAGAGAATTATTTTCCTTTTCAGTTCTTATGAATACAAGCTGTAGATGTTTTGGTCTGATATAGTAGTGGATATTTAGTTTCATTTCCCTTTAAGTTCCCAGTTGATGATGCCACATTTAGTTATAGTATAGATCCTGATTTTACCGATGATTATATTGATGATAGAGGGGGCTTTAGATGGAAAAATTTTATAAATGGTGGTATTCAATATAGCAAATATCTAGGTGATGATAAAGATCGAATATATTTTCGAGATGTTAATCAATGGAATCTGACTTCACATTATGCTATCAATAGAGTCAAAAAAGCTAAAGATTTTTGCTTTTATCGTAATTCAGATCCAGATTATGATTATACTAGTGACGAATAATTGAAAAGCTTTCTAGGTATCGCCTAGGGAGCTATTTTTATAAAGGGATTTCGCAAGTTTGAAGTTGAAAAGTTCAGATAGTTTCTTTTTCTTGATAGCTACTTCTTTTTGGATTTCGTAGTTGTCCATTGATGTACCTTCTAACGATAAGCTTATTTTTTTTAAATTCTCAAGGAGTTCGTGGTCATTGTTTGATAAATAGTAGAGATGGAGAAAAGTAATTAAAATCTCCTATTGAATATTGTTTATCGTCAAGAATAACTGTCTTTGCACTATTTTCAGGATTTGGATAATTAAACAAAAAATAATGATCTCATTTTCCCCCATAAGTTTTGGGGATTAATTTCTTACAAATAATTTTTTCTTTACAGCCATAATGATTTTGATTATTGTCTGGCATAATGCTATTTAATTCAGAGGTATATTCAACCAAATCCTTTTCTTGAATTTTATATTTTGATAAAAATTGTAAGAATGCAGATTTGTTAGTATCTTTGCTACCAGATGGAGTATCATAAACATCTATTTTATTGTAAAATTTTTCTTGGTATTCACAAATTGTATTTTCGTCATAAGCCTTTGGATCTTGCTGAGTGATAAAATTTTTCCAAATTTTTATTTTCATAAAAAGTGTTTCGCTTGATCATAAGTTTTTATTATAAACAATATGCCCTGTCTCATAACTACACTTCTCTACTACATCATCGATATTGATGATCTCCTCAGGTTTTATTGGCTTAAGATCGAGAGGCTCGCAGTTTGGGATGTTGGGATTATCGTTTCGCAAGGGCTTTGACATAAGGTCTCCAGAGATGAGAGGAGAATCCGATTTTGTAGTCTCGATACTGGTGGGATGAGACTGAGTACATGCCTGTACAAGTGGGAGAAACAAAAGAAGAAATCAGATTTTTTTCATCTTTTACATTTTTGTGGTGGGTAAAGTACTGTGATACTATCAATATTACTGGTTTTTTCAAGGAATTTGCATTTGGTAAAAAAACTGTTTTTTTGCTAGAAATTGGAGGGAAAATCTATATATTTAATTAGGTTTTTTATTTTTTATATCAAGATAATGGGAAGATGGCATAGTATTGCAGCAAAAAAAGCCTCATGAGATGCTGCAAAATCAAGAATTTATAGTATTATTGGTAAAAAGATTCAAATCGCTGCAAAAAACGGTGCAGATCCAAAGATGAATCCAAGTTTGGAAATGGTTTTGGAAAAGGCGAGGTATCATGGATTGCCAAAAGATGTAATCGAAAGAGCAATTCTCAAGGGATCTGGACAGCTCGAAGGAGAAGAAATGAAAGAAGTAGTCTATGAAGGATATGGGCCAAATGGTTCTGCACTTTTGATCAAAACAATTACTTCTAATACGAATAGAACTTCACAAACGGTAAGAACTGCACTACAAAAAGCGGGAGGATCTATGGCTGAAATTGGTGCTGTTGCTTGGCAGTTTAAAGAGCAGGGAGTGATTGTTATAGATGGAATATTGGAAATTGTTGAGGATAAAGGAAGGCAGCTTGAAAAAATTACTCCTTTCAATCCAGAGGAATTGGAACTTCAGTTGATGGAATTGGCAATTGAAGATTTGAGTATTGAAGATGGAGTAGCTGAGGTAACAACTAGTAAGTCTGATTTTATCACTGTGAGAAGTCAGATTTCAGAACTCTGATACCATATTGCAGAAGCAGATATTCACTACATTGCCGATAATCAAGTTTCTCTCTCAGGTGAGGATTTGGAAATCTTTGAGAAGATTGTGGATGCGATCAATGAAGATGAAGATGTCGATCATTTGTATCACAATGTAGTATTGTAGTTTTAAACTATAAATTTCAAAAAAAGAAGTCTGATTTATGGCTTCTTTTGAGTGTTTTATTTGATTATTGTCTAGGTTTTGGCGAGAAGAAAAGCAAGAAGATCTGCAAGTAGAGGATTTAGCCTCAATAAAAATCATATTTGAGGGGCAATGATTGTACTCGGAGTACTGTACTTTTTTTCTAGAGTGATGGCAGAAGGCTCTCCAGTATTTAATTTCTTTACAAAATATAGTGGGATTGCCTTTGGGGAAATCTGACTTTTATTCTTTTTTGCTCTGGCAATTTTAATGGGTATTTTGGTACTTGTTAAGGGGCATTTGGCGAAGTTTTTGATTAAATATTATGGACTTTTGTTAATGCTTATTTCTGCAGAGTTGAATATCCGTTTTTGGAGTGTTCAAGAAGTCATCAATTATCCAGCAAATGGGGGATATTTTTCTTGGCCATTGCTTTGGCTCTTAGAAAGAGGACTCAAAAATGAGACAGGAAGCTATATCCTAGCAATAAAGTGGATTGTAGGAGTTTTGCTTGTAGGAGCGATCTTATATTTGCTTTATGTACTCAATGTTCGTCTTCCAAAGTTGCCAAGAATTACTATTGAGCAGTCAGAAAAACCAGCAAAGAAAGAAGAAAAGTCTGACTCAAAGGAGAATGCTAGACCTACTATTACGATTTCTCGTCCAGATATTTCTACAGATTCAATTATGGAGAAGGTTTCTCAGGCTACCGGGAAAATTGTAGAAAAGACAAAAACGGGGTCTGGAGCGTCAGGATCTTTATTTAAAGATATGTTTAAGGCTAAAGTAGAACAGAAAATTGAAGAAAAAAAGCCAAAACCAGTTATTCAATATTCTGGTGATAAGCCGACTTTTCAATATTCTGCATTGGAATCAAATCTGGGAAAAGATACGAGAATTGATGAAGAATTTTTGGTAGAAAAGGCGAAAGATTTACAAATTAAGTTGGCAGAATTTTGAGTGCCTATTACTATTGAGGGATTTGATATTTGACCTTCTATTGTGCAAATTAAGATTAAGCCAGAAGAGTGAATTAAGATTTCAGCTATTGAAAATTTGCAAAATGATATCAAACTTGCTTTGAAGTCTAAGTCATTAAGTATTCTAGCTCCTATCGAGGGAACGGATATGATCGGTATTCAGATTCCAAATCCTCAGCCAAATATGGTAAGGCTTTGAGATATTCTTTCGACTCAGGAATTTGGAGAAAAGATGAAAAAAAATCAGACTTCACTTTCTTTGTGAAAAGGAATTGATGGAAAGGTGCAGATTAGACCATTGGAAACAATGCCTCATTTGTTGATTGCAGGTGCGACAGGAAGTGGAAAGTCTGTTGGAGTAAATGATTTTATTCTTTCATTGATGTTTCAAAATACGCCAGCAGAACTTAAGTTCTTGATGGTTGATCCTAAACAGGTGGAACTAGAGATGTATTCAGGTTTGCCTTATCTTTTAGCGCCGATTGTATTTGAAAGTGGAAAGGCAATCAAGCTTTTGCAATGGGCAGTAGAAGAGATGGAAAGAAGATATACTATTTTGAAAGAGGAAAGAGTAAAAAATCTGGATGAATATAATGAGAAAATGCTTGCTGAATCTAAAGAAAAAATGTATCGTATCGTAATTATCATTGATGAAATGGCGGATATGATGATTTCGAGTGCAGCGAATAAAAAGGAAGTTGAAAACTGTATTAATCGTCTTGCAGCGAAGGCAAGAGCGATTGGAATTCATTTGATCTTGGCTACTCAGAGACCTTCAGTAAATGTTATTACGGGTATGATTAAGGCGAATATTCCAACGAGAATTGCTTTTGGAGTGGTAAGTGAGATTGATAGTAGAACAATTTTGGGTCGTAAAGGAGCAGAAGATCTCGTAGGAAAAGGAGATATGCTCTATATGGATCCAAGTACAAAATTTCCAATCAGAATTCAGGCTCCTTTTGTTTCTACAGAGGAGATCGAAAGAGTAGTGGGACAGCTTAAGAATAAATATATGCAAAATCTGACTGAAGAGGATATTTATCATCCAGAGATTGTAGCTGCATTGGAGGCGAAAGTTGAATCAAGTAAGTGAGGTTTCTCAGTAGGTGAAGGAGGTTCTGATGATGAGTTGATCAATCAAGCGATTGCGGTGATTTCAGAAACCAGAAAGGCTTCTGCAACTATGCTTCAGAGAAAGCTTAATATTGGTTTTGGAAGAGCAGCGAGAATTATGGATGCTCTTGAAGAAAGATGAGTTGTTTGACCGCAGGACTGAGCAAAACCAAGAGAGATTTTCCTTTAAGATTTAATCTTGAATTATGATCATGGTAAAAAATCTAAAAACCAAAATCCAGGAGTTCGCAAGAGGAAAGTATTCTGTATTTTGAGATTTATTTGATGCGATTAATGGGCCTGTTTGGGATTATTTTTGGAAAAAGACGCAAGGGAATCAGAACTTAACTAAAATTTTGTATGTGTTGACGATGAATAACTTGCTCGATTATTGGACTCAAGAATGAAACTTAAAGTCTTATGATGAATCTGATTTTTTTAAGCTTGTAGAGATGCAGACTGAAGCTGTTTGGCGACAGTTTGATACCGTAGTTGATCATGAAACCCTTAATGATCAGCTTAAGCTTAATCTAGAAGCAGAGTTGAAGAATAAAAAGGCTCACGATTCGAGATTTTTTGCTTATTATGTATATCATTTTAAGTATTATTTGTTTGGAGCCTGTGTAGTTTGAGGAATTGGGATTTTTGCCTTTCTTCTTGGTTTTTTGACCATCAATAAGATTCCAAGATTTTTCTCCAATCCGAAGATTTTTTCAATGACAGGAGATCAGGCTTTTTGAACTTTTTCTTGAACAAATAATCCAAGTGCAATCAGAGAGGGAAATCATCTATTGTGAACAGGGGATTTTGGGGAATACTTTCTCATTAAAAAGGAGAACTTCCCAACGTTGCCAAAAACTATATCTGTTGCTAAGAGAGTTGATCAGTCTATAGAATCTTTGTCAACGCTTATGAAGATTCTTGATCTCCCTGCATTGAGACGAGATAAATTTGCTGAAAAAAAGCTTAAAAGTCTGACTTTTGGATCTTGATCGATGCAAGTATCTCTTGATCTAGACTTGAGAAAACTATCGATGAGTTATGAGAATGGAACTCGTTTATCAGCAAAAGATAACTTTGCTACTTCTGAGAAAGCAATAAAAAAGAATATTAAAAGTCAACTTCAGAATTTAGGGTTATCTTTTGAGCATTATGGTCAGATTAATATTGATAGTCCGATAACTTGAGAGGTTGTATCTGCGTTTATCCCAAGGATCTTTAATGAAAAGCTGATCTATGATGAGCAAGGAAAGATGTTAGGAGTCCAGATTCAATATCATCTTAGATCGGAGCAGATACTATCAATTGATAACTATAGTTTTGAGTCTTGGGAGGTGAGTAAATATCCTGTAGTAGGTATTGAGACTTTGCTCCAAAATGCTTCAAAAATCTGACTTTACGAGAATACTATAGCTTCTTATATGCAAAATTTAAATAGAGGAGAGATTGTCTATCAAGAGAAGGGAGGATTTTTGCTCCCTATGGTGAGGTGGAATATCAGTGGGAAGCAGTTTTTTCTCTCTTTAGTTGAGGGAAATTAGGTTATAACTATTTATAAATAAAAAAATACTCTGAGATTCAAGTCAGAGTATTTTCTTTTTTTAGTTGAGTTCTTGAAGATATTTCTCAGCTTCGAGCGCTGCCATACATCCACTTCCTGCAGAGGTAATAGCTTGCCTGTATTTTTTATCTTGTACATCTCCAGCAGCGAATACTCAATCAACACTTGTTTGAGTAGTTCCAGGTTTAGTCAAGATATAGCCTGCTTCATCAAGTTCGAGTTGTCCATTGAGGAATGAAGTATTTGGTTGATGTCCGATAGCATAGAAAAGACCAGAACATTCAATCAGGCTTTTTTCTCCTGTTTTATTATTGATTACTGATACTCCAGTTAGTAACTTATCTCCGTGAGCTTCTTCAGCCTCAGTATTTCGCATAAAGGTGATTTTAGGGTTATTGAGAGCTCTTTCTTGCATAGCTTTTGAAGCTCTAAGTGCATCTCTTCTTACCAAAACTACTACTTCACTGGCAAAGTGGGTGAGGTGAATAGCTTCTTCCATAGCTGCATCTCCTCCTCAGATTACTACGATTTTTTTATTTCTAAAGATTGGGAGCCCTCCATCACAAATTGCACAAGCAGAGATTCCTTTTTGCCAAAATTCGGCCTCACCTTTGATTCCCATTCTCTTGGCTGTTGCTCCTGTTGCGATGATGAGTGTGTCTGCAGTATAGGTTTCATTTCCGACATTCACTTTGAAAGGTTTTGAACTGAGATCTACAGAATCTACGGTAAGTGTCTGGATTTGTGCTCCAGAATTGAGTGATTGTTGTCTCATGTGCATCATGAGTTCAGAACCATCAATTCCTGTTGGGAATCCAGGGAAATTTTCAATTACGGTCGTAGTTGTGAGTTGTCCTCCAGCGGCGATTCCTCCTGCCATAAATCCTTCAAACATTAACGGTTCTAATAGGGCTTTTCATGCATAAATAGCTGCAGTATGTCCTGCAGGTCCAGAACCTACAATAATTACTTTTTTATGTGTCATATTTATCTAAGTATATATAAAACAATTTCAGTATAGTTATCCTGTTTTCTTTTACAAGATTTTTTTTGAATAAAATCTATGACTCAAGAATAAAGAGAAAATAAGTCAGATTTTATATTTTTAAAAAAAGAGACTCAAGCGGAGGTCTCTATTTATTGTGCTGCTCAAAATGTTCTAATATTTTATTTACCACCTCTTCAGGTGTCAGATAAGAGGTATCAATAATGCAGTCGTAATGCGAGGTATCTCGAAGATCTATATTGTAGAGCTTAAGATATCTGGCTTGATCATTATGATTTCTTGCTCTGGTGATTTCAAGTGCATGTTGGTGGTTACTGAAAGTATCTGTTGTTCTGTTGTCGCCTAAGATTCTTTGTGAAGCTACTTCATCTTCGATATCAAGGAAAACTTTGAATGCATGGGGCTGACAAAGGAATCATAATCTACTTTCGAGAATTACTTTACTCTCTAGTGGGAGATTTTTTTGATATTCTTCGTATTTGAGGTCAAATTCGTGCTGATTTTCAGGTTTTTCTCCTAATGCATTAAATTCAGAGATCGAAAGTCCCATTTCTTCAGCAAGCTGTCTTTTGAGAGAGCCAATTGAGATGATGGTATATCCTAGTTTTTCGGCAAGTAATTTGGAAACGGTTCCTTTTCCACTTCAGGCTTTTCATCCAAGAGTAATAATCATGATTGGTGTAATAGAGAATAAAAATCTGATATTGAAGTTTTTATTATAGGTATTATAGAGGAGATTGATTTTATTGTTGTTTTTCTAAGAGCTCAAATCGTCTACTTTCTTTTTGTTCGATTTGTTTGATGATGTTTCCGAGATGCTCGGACAGTAATGCAATTTCATCATAAGGGAGATCTTTATTGTCAAAAATGCGGTTGATTTGCTCTTTTTCTTCTTCGAGAAGTTCGAGATCTTTAATAAGTTTTTCAAGTTCTCTTTCTTCTTGATAGGAAAGCTTTTTTGGTTTTTCTATTGAAGTATTAGAATTCTGATTGAGATTGTGATCTTGAATTGATTCAGGTTTTTTTTCTGTTTTTTTGGTATCTTGATCGTTTTTCCACTCTGAATAGGTTCCTCGAAAGTCATTGATTACCCCTTCTCATTCAAAGACGAAGAGATGATCGACCAAACGATCCATAAATGAGCGATCATGAGAAACAATAAGCAGACAACCTTTAAATTGTAGTAGGAAATCTTCAAGGACTCTTAATGTGAGGAGATCAAGGTCGTTTGTAGGTTCATCTAGGACGAGAAAGTTTGGATTTTTCATCAGAACGGTAAGGAGGTAGAGTCTCCTTTTTTCTCATCAAGAGAGACTATTTGCAAAGGTGAATTGCTGCTGCATCGGGAAAAGAAATCTTTCGAGGAGATGTGATGCTGAGAGTTTTTCTCCGTTTCCTAAGATGAGGTATTCGCTGATATCTTTAATGATATCAATAACTCTTTTATTTTCTGGAAAAGAGATTTGAGTTTGTTGATAGTATCCAAAAACTACGGTTTCCCCAGTTTCAATAACTCCTTTGTCACTTGGTTCGAGTCCTAGGAGCATATTGATAAATGTCGATTTTCCAGCTCAATTTTTTCAGATGATTCCTATTCTTTCTCCATGTTTAAAATCGTAGGTGAAGTGATTAACGATGGATTTTGATCAGAATTGTTTTTGTAGATTTTTGACTTTTAGGATTTTAGTTCCGAGTCTTCTTTCTTGAAGAGGAATATCGAGACTTCAAGCTTCAGATCTTATAAGATCTTTACGAGAATCGTAGGTTGCTTCGAGTTTATAAAATTCCTTTTCTCTATAGTGTTGTTTGGTAGCTCTGGCTCTCGGTGCTTTACGGATTCGGGCGAGTTCTCTTTTGAGAAGCTGTCTCATCTTTTCCATTTCTATACCTTCGTTTTCTTTTCTTTCGGCTTGTTTTTCAAGGAAATAAGAATAATTTCCGGGATATTGATAGAGTTTTCCACGGTCAAGCTCTCGAATATGGTTGCAGACTGATTCAAGAAAATATCTATCATGGGTAATCATAAAAAGAGTTGAAGTCTGAGTTTTGAGGAAGTTTTCAAGCCACTCAATCATTTGGAGATCGAGGTGATTGGTTGGTTCGTCAAGGACTAGCATCTCTGGTTCGTCGATAAGAATTTTTGCAAGTTGAACTCTTTTGAGTTCTCATCAGGAAAGGGTGCTGAGTTTCTGACTGAGCAATCAGTTGAGATTAAGACGAGAGATGATTGTTTGTACCTTGGATTCGTAATCTCGAGCTTGGAGTGATTCAAGTTGAATAAGAAGATCGTTCATCTGATCAGGAGAGAGAGACTGGGGATTTTCGAGGGATGCTTCGTATTGTTTTATTAGTTGTCACCTGTTATCTCCTTGACTAAAGAGGTAGTCTAGAACAGATAGTTCAAGGTCTCAGTGAAAATCCTGTGATAAATATCAGATTTTTAGTCCTTTTCTTCGTTCAACGGTTCCATCGGTTTTGTCAAGTTGGTTCATAATAAGCTTGAGTAGAGTAGTCTTCCCACCTCCATTTTTTGCTACAAGAGCAACCTTTTGTCCTTTATCAAGGGAAAAAGAAAGGTCATCAATGATTGGGCGCGCGGTATAGCTTTTTGTGAGGTTTTGGACTCTGAGGTATCGCATTCAAAAAGTAAACGAGCTAAAAAATCTGATTTCAAATTTTGTTATTTTTTATTTTATGGCTTTATATGCTTGATGCCAGTAGGTAAGAAAGAAGGCTTCTGCAATACAGTTGATGTAGGCAAGAAAAAGAAGTAGGAGTATTGCAACAGTTCGGATAATGTTTTCTACGATAGGATTTGAAATAGCATCAAATCGTACTGCGATACTAATCATTAAAACAGGGATTCCTACAATAAGAGCTCAGATAATCAAAAATCTTAATAGTAAAAGCACCTCTATGACCATAAGTTTTAGGGAAAGTCCAAGATTTGAGATAGCAAGGACGGTGCTTTTTTTTATCGCATCAAAGACAGCTCCTCATTCTGTTGCGATAATGATTCTAGCATAGGATCGGCAAACACTTGAGAAAACTACTATAAGCCCTCGTATCCCAATTACCATATCTACAAAAATATTATCGTAAACATCCATTAGGTAAAGTCTTAGCACTGCTGTAAGAAAAGTAAACATTCCAAATGGCGTAGAAAGTCCACTATATTCAAGCATTGGAAAAAATTTCCCAGATCCTTTAATGAAAGATTTAAAGGTTGATTGTTCAGGATTTTCTAGGGCTGAAACGATTGAGGCATCTCCGATAGGGTGGAGCCATAAATATCCAACAATTACAATTGCGATAAGGATTATCGTCATCATAAGGCCTTGATTGTTGAGTTTGTCGAGAATATAGATAAAAGCATCAGAAAGCTGTATTCCACTCTCGTATTTATAGATGAGAAAGGTATTGAAATAATAGACGATAAAGTACATTCTCACGATAGAGAAAAAGACCAATGTCATTAGTGCGAGTCTAATGATTTTTGGATTTTGGAAGAGGATATTTACAGAGTTTCTCAAAATCGTTTTGAACATTGTTCTTTTGGATGAGATAAAGTGCTTATTCTTGGGTGAGTCCTTTTGCAACTTTTTTGATAGGATGATAGATGAGCGCAAGGAGTAAAGCGTTTACTATACTAGCAATGATCAAGAAGGCTCAATGCAATTTTGCAAAGATTCCTCAGAAGTTTAGGTAAGGTGAGAGCGTTTTTTGTAAAAAGATTCAGAATATCCCACTAATCAATAATCAGATGAAAAGTCTGATGAGAAGAGGGATACTGATTTTTGGAGTCAGATTTTTTATCTTTCCTATTAAGATCGCACCTCCCGTAAAGAATGCTTCGATGAAAAGCTGGGTGATCACCCCTCCAAAAAGTCAATAGCGAGGGATTAAAAAGATTCAGATGATACATCAGATAAGCACTCCGATTCCATTGATACTAAAGAGTTTGTTTTGCTCATCAAGTGCAACAAAGGTGTAATTGTAAACTTGTTTGATAAAGCTCATAAAAAGAACGATTCCCAAGAATGGTAAGACCTGATCAGATCATCGGTGAGAAATATCAGACCATACTCCTAAGAATTCCTTTGAGGAGACAATTGGAATGATATCAGATGCAAAGAGTCAAAAATTCATTGCAATCCAAAGACCGAGGAATCCCACCAAGAGCATCAGATTTCCAAGGCTTTTTTTCTTGTTTTCTATGGAATATTTTGGTATTTTGTGCAGTAGGCTATTTCCCAGTGATGATGGGATGATGAGCAAGATCTCTATTAAGCTGAGTGCTAAAGCCCAAATTCCTGCATATTTAAATCCCTCAGAAGTTGGGAAAAACCAACCCAAGAACATCAATACCAAGAGTGTATGAAAGCTACTAAAAAAGTAGGAGAATCCGTATTTTCGATTGTTTTTGAGGAGAGTTTTGATAAAGGAGAAATCAAATCTGATTTTGAGAGGCAGGAGATCCTTTGTACGAAGGTGCATTTCCACATTTTGTCCTAGAGAGCTTGCAACAACAGAGAAAATAACAAGAGCAAATGCTGCAACCATTGCTACTGTTGGAGCCTGATTAGTTGTGAAGTCTACTTCTGAGAAAAAGTAATAAACCACTGGTAAAAGTATAACTAACTGTGAAAGTCTTGCGATAATCAACGATCGAGTCAGTCTTTTCATTTTTCGAAAAATTTGGAGTGGGAGCTGTTGGATTCCTGCATACATATTACTTGCCGAATAACACATCGCAAATGGTAGTCCTCGTATGATGAATGGATTGCTCGTATATGCTGGGATCAGGTATGCAACGATAATTGCTAGAGTATAGATTACTCCTATTAAGAAAATTCTTGTTCCAACAAATTTACCATATTCTACTCCTAAAGGAGAATTAGCTGAAAAATCAGATTTTTGATCTTGTGTTTCTTCTGATTCGGCTTTTATTGTTCCGAGTCTTTTTACCGCGAGTACATAAATTCAAAAATCGACTAAAGCCGTCCACCATGCAAAAAATCTAAAAATTGTCCCATAATCTCCGTATCTGAGTGGTCCAAGGTAGGAAGAGATAATTTTTGTTATTACAAAGCCAAAGAGTGCGCTGATAATTCTCCCAAATAGTTGCCAGAGAGCATCTTTGATCACGAGTTTATGAGCTGACATTTTTTGATATTTTTGTGTCTAAAATAATCTTTTTGAGTATAGTTATTTGCCTTAAAAAGAAAAGGAAAAGATCAATAAAATGAAAAAAAAGAGAGGAGTCAGACTTCTCTTTTTTATTCAGCTACTTTAACGATATAGTAGAGTTGTTCTGGATTTGAGTAAGTACACTCTACCGTTCCATCATCTTTTTTGTTCATAGCAGGTGTATCAGCCTTTTTTACGCTTGTACAAAAATAGAGACTATTAGGTTCTATTTTATTTGGTAATGCAAAAGCGATATTTGGAGAGTGGTTTGTCCAGTAGAAGAGACTTCCTAACTGAGATTGAGGAGATCTTAATACTCAATTTTCTCGAGCTACGATATAGTTTGCATATTCTGGAGTTTCTACTTTGGCAAATAAGAGAGCCCCATTCGGAGTTATTTCTTCTTCAGTTTTTTTTGTTGTCATATAGAGATATTCACTGTTTTTGAGGAGTGGTTTTGCAAAGAGACGACGATGTGAATTCTGTACTGAATTGTCGGTTATGATATTTCATACCCATAAGTTACTGGGATCTTTTGGGATCGTATTTATATATTCTGTAAGTCCGATAATTTGGCTTGCATTTCATGCATATCGGTGGTTTCTGTTTGTTGGGTGAAGTTTCCCATTATTGGTTCATATTAGGGGAATCTCCCCTTTGTTTGATATGTACATGTTGATCGCTGCGGCGATATTTCTAAGGTCTGTTTGTCTTTTAAGGTCTCTAGTCCTTGCCATGTAGCCAGTGAGTCTGGGCAAGATCGCAGCACTCAGAATACCCACTATAATAACTACAATTAGCATCTCTACGAGCGTGAAAGCCCTATTGAGAACTAAGGTCTTCCCCCCCCCCTCTCTCTAAAATCTTTCAAAATCAGGTTCTTATCTTTAGTTTTTTCATTGTAGTATATCATATATAGAGATAAAATGTATAAAGCTATTGAATCTTAACGATATAATAAAGTTGTTTCACATCTGAGTAAGTACAATTTATAGTTCCATCCTCATTTTTTGTCATGGAAGGCTTGTCAGATTTGCTAATTTTTGTACAAAAGAGCAAACTCTTGGCAGGCACAAGTGGCGCTACGAGAGGATAGCCTCATGTTTTCGGATTGAAATTTGCCCCCCAAAACACTCCTCCTAAGGAAGTGATGTCCCGTCCAAGTACTTGATCTGAGTGAACTTTGATATAGTTAGCATATTCTGGAGTCTCTACTTTGGCAAATAGGAGAGCACCATTGGCCTCAAGTAGGCCACCCATATCTCTTGTAGATAAATAAAGATAATCTCCATCACCGAGCCGATTACCTTTTCTATGATGGGGATGCATTATCTCTCACACAAACAAGTTACTAGGATCTTTAGGAATGCGCTTGATATATTCCTTGATTCATAACAGCGATGTGGCTCTTCAGCCAAACGCAGAGGTTACTTTGTTGTTTTTATCATAAATTTCAGGTAGTTTCCCTTTGTTGGATTGGTACAGTTCAATCGCAGTAGCGATATTTCTGAGATCCATATGTCTTTGTAAATCTCTTGTTCTTGCCATGTAGCCAGTGAGTCTGGGTAAGATTGCAGCACTCAGAATACCGATTATAATCACCACAATTAGCATCTCTACGAGCGTAAAGCCAGCTTTTAAGCTACTTTTACCCCCCCCCTAAAATCTTTCAGAATAGACATTTAAACTGTAATTTTCTCATTGAAAACATTATTATATAAAATATTAACGTTATTCTATTTTAACGATATAATAAAGTTGCTTTGGATCTGAGTAAGTACAAGAATCATCTCACTCATGTTCAGCTCTCTTTGGGCTACTAGCTTTTACAATACGTGAGCAGAGGAGAATTTTTCTCATATTAAAGTCTTTTGCTTTTTCTTTTTGATCTCATTGGAGGTAATAAGAGGGGATTGACAAAAGATTATTCCAAGTATGCCACAAAACAGGGCGAGCATTGATATCAAAGACATAATTACTCATTTCTGGTGTTTCAGTCTTTGCTATCAGCAAAGCTCCTCCTGACAAGCTAGATCCATTAAGGTACATTTGTTGATAAATGTATTCACCTTTTGGAACGATCATTTTTCATCGAGTCCCTCGAGGTCAAAATCTTTCAGTATCTTCAGTTCCATTAAAGGCTGGATAGAAAATAATATGTTGATTATTGGGATCTGAAGGAAGATCTTTAATATACTCTTTTATGGAGAGTAAATTAGTTACAGGGCACATATTTTGGGTATCTGCAACGAGGAATCCCATATAAGGGTACCAAGGGGTAGTTTTATAAAAATTTGCTAATTTTTCAGGAGTAGTTCCCAAAGGTAGCTCTCCTTTAGTGTCTCTATACATCTCAATCGCAGCAGCTACATTTCTCAGATCAGCTTGTCTTTTGAGGTCTCTGGTTCTTGCCATATATCCAGTAAGCTTTGGTAAGATCGCAGCACTCAGGATACCGATGATAATTACCACAATTAACATCTCTACGAGTGTGAAAGCCCTATTGAGAACTGCCTTATTCTCTCTCTCTCTCTCTCTCTCTCTCTCTCTCTCTCTCTCTCTCTCTCTCTCATACCTTTTAATTATTTTATAAAAAATATTATTTTAATAAACTATTGATGATTTGAGCTTCGATTTCATCATTGATATATCTTTCAACTGGTCTTGCTCAGAATTGAGGATCATAGATTTTATCAATGATTTTTTCGATCTCAGTTTTTGTAAATTTTGGAAGTTTCACTTTTTCGTTTGTTTTTCGAGCAGCAAGGAATGTTTTGAGTTTCTGATTGAAAATATCGGTGAGATCTTTTTTTGTCAATGCTCTAAAGACGATTTTGTGATCAATTCTATTGGATAGTTCTGGAGTAAGATAGTTTTTGAGATCTTCAAGGACTCTTGTTTTGATGTCTTCATGAAGTTTGTTTTCCATGTCTTGAGATGAACCAGTATCGAATCAGATTGAAGACTTTTTCTTACTAAATTCTTCTGTTCCAATATTGGAAGTCATGATGATAATCGTGTTTTTGAAATCAACTCGGCGACCTTTTGAGTCTTTGAGCTGTCCTTCATCAAGGATCTGAAGGAGAATATTGAGCACATCTGGAGAGGCTTTTTCAATCTCATCTAGGAGTACTACTGCATATGGTTTTCTCTTAACTGCTTCAGTTAGACCTCCACCTTCATCGTATCCCACATATCCAGCAGGAGAACCAATAAGTTTGGATACAGAGAATTTTTCCATAAATTCAGACATATCAAATCTGATCATTGCACTTTCGTCTCCAAAGTAAGTTTTTGCGATGAGTTTTGCAAGGTAGGTTTTACCGACACCAGACGGTCCAAGGAAAAGAAATGATCCGATAGGTTTGTTTTTTCTGATTACAGAAAGTCTACTTCTAATAAGGGTTTTTACAATACTATCTACGGCTTCATCTTGTCCGATAATTTGGTTTTTTAGGTCGCTATCGAGTCTTTTGAGTTTTGTGATCTCATCTTCATTTACAATATTTGTAGGAATTCAGGTCTTGTCTGCTAAAACCTTTCCAATATCTTCAGGGGTAATTACTGATCTCAGGTTCATTGGGATATTTTTATTTGAGCGGATTTTTTGCAGTTCTTTTTTGAGCTCTTCTTCTTGAGATTTGAGTTCAGCAGCAGAAAAATAATCCTGATTCTCGATGGCATCCTCAATTTGTTTCTGGATTTTTTCTATTTTTTTCTCTTGTTTTTTGTAGCTATCATCGTTGTCGAGTTTTTGTTGCATGGTTGATTTACGAGCAGAAGCTTCATCTATGATATCAAGGGCTTTGTCTGGAAGTTGCTTATTGAGAATGTATCTTTTACTCAGATGGATTGCTGCGTCAATAGCCCCTTCAGAGAGTGCAATTCCATGAAAGTCTTCGTAAATTTGTTTTAATCATAGAATGATTTGTTTTGTGGTTTCTAAAGATGGCTCTTCTACAACAATTTCTTGAAATCTTCTCTTGAGAGCGGCATCTTTTTCGATATATTTTTGATATTCATCAAAGGTAGTTGCTCAAATTAGTTTAATTTTTCCTCTGGAGAGAAGCGGCTTTAGCATTTGTGCAGCATCATTTTGATCTTGCCCTCCAGCTCCGATGATGGTATGGAGCTCATCGATAAATAGGATGATATTATTGGTTGGATCAGTTGCTTCCTCGAGAATTGATTTCATTCTTGATTCAAATTCTCCTCTGTATTTTGTCCCAGCAACGAGAGTTCCCATGTCCAATAGAAAAACTCTTTTTCCAATTAGCTTTTCAGGGACTTTTCCCATGTTGATCCTTTGAACAAGTCCTTCTACGATTGCCGTTTTTCCAACTCCAGCCTCTCATATAAGAAGAGGGTTGTTTTTACTTTTCCTGAGAAGCGTATAGATTACTTGATCTATTTCTTTTTCTCTTCAGATAATGGGATCAAGATAGCCATCTTTGGCTTCTTTGGTAAGGTCTGTCCCAAAATATTCGATGGTAAGCTTTTTTTCTTCTTTCTTTTTCCCTTTGGGATCAGAAGTGGAAACAGAACTTTGATCAGATTTTTTATCTGATTCAGATTTTTCTACTATTTCGCTTTCCATAGAGCTGGAGGTTTGTGAGATTTTTTCTTCTAAGGAATTGAAAAGTGCATTGAGATCTTCGCTGGTTCAAATTTTGATTTGCATGTTTTCAAGTTGAGAATAATCTAAATTAAGTTGTTTAAGCATTTCGTCTAGGGTATCAAGAAAGTTGATAAATCAGAGCTCCTTTATGATCGGGATTTGGTCAAGTTTATTTGTCGTATCAATGATTTTAGAATAATTAGTTTTCTTTGTTTTCAGGAGTGCTTTTGTCTCACTAGAAAGGTAAGGAAGAACTCCTTTTAGAAGATATTGGAGATCGAGGTTTTTTGATGGATGATCAATATAGGGTTGTAGCAAGGTTTGGATTTCTTCTTGAAAATGGTAATGATCTGGCTCTACTTGTTCTTGATGGATGAGTTCATAATCCAGAGCTTTGTCATCGAGAGTTTCTAGATGGGCATCGAGTTTTTGGTTTTCATGAATACCTATTAGAGCACGAAAGCTATCTTCTAAATGATTTTCCATAAAGGTCATCATAATCCCGAGAAATACATCGTCTGCAGTAATAATACTGTGATTTTCAAGCTTGGCAATGCGAGCCGAGGCGAGTAATGCAAATTTGCAGTATTCTTCGAATTTACTAAAAGGATGTTTCATATTTTTTGTTGTTTTTTGGGGGTAAAATTTTGAGATCAGCTAGAAATGAGGTATTACTTTTTTAGTAGGGGGATTTTGATAACTACTCTTCAAAAGCTGAGGTTATGATTCAGTTTGTGAGGGTTATATTTATGCGTCATGGGACATAATCTGCTGTGGTTTCAAGGGCTTCTCCATCTTGTTCGATAATGCGAAGTGAGTTTCTTTTTTCTTTAGCGATAGTTTCTGCTTCTTCAAGTGTTTTTCATAGGTAAGGTGCCGAATTGTAGAATTTATTTTCTTCAACTTCTTCTCCAGATGGGAGTTTGCAGTTTAGATATTCATCTCATTCTGGAAGAGAGACCAGAACCAAGCTTCCTCATTGCTCAATGCAGTATGCAGATGCAGGATTGGTGGGGAGTGATGTTTCATCTGAAATTAAGCTATTGTCCCCAGTAGTTGATAGTTCAGGAGCTGTTTTTTCTTTACTTCAAAGTATTATTAGTAAGCTTGCTATTGCGCTTAGTAGGCAGATAATTGGTATAAGTTGTGTTTTTTTCATAGATTTTCTTTGGATTTTAAAAGATTATCCTTAAACAAAAAGTATGATTTTAGTCTATTTTTCTGCCTATTGAATGCAAGGGAAAGAACAAAAAAAGAGAATCCTGACTTGAATCAGAGTTCTCTTTTCTTTTTTAGTGTTTGTGTTTTATTCAATAACTACTGAAGTTACCACACCGCTGTTAACCACTGCGTTTACGCGACCTGGTCTAAGATCCATAGTTAATGCCTTAGCTTCTCCATCTTGTTCTGCGATACGGAATTCTACTCCGCTTTCTTTTGCTTTAGCTTCTGCATCTGCGAGAGAAAGTCCTACATATTCAGATTCTCTGTAGAAGTTCCATTCTTCTCTTTCTTCTCCATTTGCAAGCTTGCAAACTCCAAATTCAGCACCATCTTTGTCTTTTCTGATTTCGCTAGTTCCTCCTTGAGAAACGCAGTATTCACTCGCTGGATTTGCCATACCTGTTGTGTTCATTCTAGAGTCTTCAGCTCAAGTTTGCACAAGCATGTCTTCTCCTGTGAGGGGTTCATTGTTGGTTTGAGGTCCACATCCTGTTAGAGCTGCAGCTCCAATCAAAAGTGTAGAGAGTACGAGTGTTTTTTTCATCTTGTATAAATTATAAAGGATAAAAAATAATTTAAGTATATCCTTTTAATTTTATAATACAAGGGGAAAATGAGATGAGTAGTCCTGTATAAATAAGGTCAATGTTTTTTGTCTTGTTTTCTCGTATGGAATCATTAGACTGAAAGTCAGATTTATTTTCTTTTTTTGTTATGTCAGAGAGCTTACTTTCGACTTATTTACAGTCTGATGTTGATATTTTGAGGGGGCAAAAAGCTCCAGCTTTTTTGGAGCATTTGCTTGGAAAGCTGAGAGAACATATTAGCAAAAAAGGTAAAATTTTGCTTGTGACTTTGACGAAAAAGTCTTCAGAGGAAGTAACCAATTTTCTTGTGGCTCAGGGTTTTAAGGCTTTTTATCTTCATAGTGAGATTGCAACGATTGATCGTTGGGAAATTATCAATAAGCTTAGGACATGAGAAATTGATATTATTGTGGGAGTAAATTTGCTTAGAGAGGGGATTGATCTGCCTGAGGTGACTTTGATATGAGTATTGGATGCAGACAAAGAGGGATTTTTGAGATCAACGACTTCTCTTATTCAGATTATTGGGCGTGCTGCGAGAAATCCCAATAGTGAAGTGATATTATATGCTGATGCTTTTACCGAGTCAATGATCAAATCTTTGCGAGAGACCTATCGTCGTCGTGATATTCAGCAAAAGTTTAATCAAGAACATGGTATTACGCCTTCGGTTGCACTATCCAATATCAAAAATCTTGAGAGTGTAAAAACAGATCTAAATTTGAATCAGGATTTTGGTTCTTTATCAAGATGAAAGGTAAAAAAACTTAAGAAAGCTACTAAAGCTGAAAGAGAAATTATCCTCAAAGATCTTAAAATTCAGCTGGATAATGCGATTAAGGCTTGGGAATTTGAAAAGGCAGCTGTTATTCGTGATCAGATCAAGGAAGTTAGTGGGGAATAATCTGTTGCTCCAAAATAAAAAAAATCTGACTTTTCGTACGTTCGTCATTAAAAGTCAGATTTCTTTTTTATTTTGTTTTTGGATTGGAATTTTTTAAACTTTCAATAAAGGCAAGAATAGTATACATTTTGGATTCTTCATCTTTTCTCCTTGTAAGAAAGCCAATCCAAATATGGGTTTTCCCATCTTGGTATGTAAAGCTCATTTTATATCTTTTCCCGATGTAGGTTTTGTAGTTCCCTACTTGTGAGGCAGCTCTTAGAGGGAGATAATTATTTAGAAAATTTTGGATTTCTTTAACGGTCTCGTTAAATGGAAGTCTGAATTCTTCATTGGAGTAAGGGATTATAATAGATTCTTTTGTATAATTATCGTGAGAGAGATTTAGTTTATTGATAGGATTTAGTCGGAGCTGATTATTTGGAATGTGGTAATATTGGTCTTTACTTTCTCAGTATTCATTTTTTCCTGCAATCCCGATATAAAAGGCGCTAATGTCAAGGATCTCTCATTGGTAATCAGTCCCATCTATACAGACTTTGATATGATCTCCTACTTGATACTTTTTTGTCAATACAAAGTACATTAAGAATGAGACTACAAAGGTTTGAAATGTCAAAATCACAGCACCGACTCATACTGCCAGAACGCTTCCGATGACTTGTACTTTTGTGAGAATATAGATCAGAATAAGTGCAAGTATGATTAAGATTCCAATTGAATTGATGCTATGTACTTTTTTGAAGTATTTGATATAAAAATGTTGGTTTTCCGTATTGACTTTATTTTCGTAGGGGAGGATATATTTCTTTTTGAATTTTCTTTTGATTGAGCTTGCAATGATTGATCGAATGAGAATGAGTCCAATGATGATAAACAATAGAGGTTGTTCGTGTACAAAGGTTGCCATACTATCTCGTGTATATTGAAGGGAATTTGTGATACTGTTTCGCATAGAAAATTGTATAGAGATAAAAAACTGATTCTTTTGATGGGTGATCTTATACAATTAAAGTTAAAAATCAATTTCTTTTGACAAAAAATACTCTCCTTAGTATAATCATAGAGGATAATAATTCATATCTTTGAATAAGTGTTTTTTTATTTTTTGGTTTGTTCGATGTTAGAGGAGAGACAGTTATTACAACATCGTTTGGAAAAACTAGCAGAACAAACAGGGGGTAAAGTTTACCTTCAGGTTTTTTGAAAGAAGGAAGAAATGAAAACCTTATTTTCAGATATGAGGTGAGAGGTAGAGTTTTTGGTATGCATTAGTGCTGAGGAGATTTTATCTACACAATATGATTTGATCGGACAAATAAAGTCTGATTTTGCTCTTTTTTCAGAGTGGTGATGTGCTAAAACTCATCTTGTTATTACGGGAATTGATATAAATAAGAGGTATGACCATATTTTTAGGTTTGAAGGAAAGCTTTTGAGAGCGGGGATTAGGGTTTGGGAACACTATGCGACTAGGCTTTCTACCAAAAATCTTCATATGCTTTTCTCGGAAAATGGAATTGGAAATAATGATCATATCCCTGTTGGTAAAAAAATTGCATTTGTAATGGACTATGTTGAGGGAGGAGCAAGTTTTGGTTGCTGTGTTTCGCAGCTTTTTTGTGATGGAGAGCTGGGAATCGACTCAAGCTTTACTGTGTTAGATTTGGAAGAAAATCGTGTAAATGAGTCAGATTTTTGAGATTTTTTGCTCAATGAGTATCGCACGTTTTCTCGTATGAGGAAATATTTATGATCAGCAAATAACCCTATTCATAACTATTCTTCTGCGCAAGATATGATGCTGTGCTAACTTTTTATGAGCGAATATATCATAGATTTTCTAAAATGTGAGATCTAAAAATTAGAGGAAAATTTGATTTTAGTGTTGTTTTTGTTGCATAGATGCATATATCTAGGTCGTAAAACAAAAAGAAAACAAAGAAATCAGATTTCTTTTGGTATGGGTGATATCAAGATAAGTCTTTCTCAAACGAGTAGTTTACCCAAATGAAAAGTGAGAAAATAAGATTTGGAACCGATTTGTTATTTGTTGCGGATATAAATGGCTTTAATCCTATTGGTTGCGTGTGCATCTGATATCCTAAAGCCTTCTGTATTCTAAGGGCTACTATCGGTTCTGAGTCTGCCAGTGGACCAGAGGTATTCCTTGTGGTCCTTTTTTTATACTTGAAATTTTGGGAGAATATCGTAAAGTAAGGACTGATTTTTATTATTCTATTTTTAATAAAAATGAGTGAAAATAATACAACTTTACAGCCTAAACAAGAGGGAAAAAAGGAAGAAAACAGACTTGCAAATCAGGTTCAAACTTCTCTAAAGGAAAGTAATGCCTCTTTGTTGGAGGCGGTTAAGGGGCAGAAACCTCAGCAAAAATACTATCCTGAAAATCAGATTTCACCTGCACTTTCTGGTTTTGAAAATAGATTGATTAAGGAAAGGGAGGTTGAATAATTTATATTAGGAGGAGTAATAATGCAAGAAACTAAATTAGAAGTTAAACATGATTATTGTATTCATTGTGGAGTATGTGTGATGATGCAGTTTGCTGACAATAAAGATGGCAAAAAAGTTATCAAACCTGATCTTCCTAAGGAGCAATTTCCTCTTGCAGAAAATTGTTGTCCAGTAGGCGCGATAGTTCAGGTAGCTTGTGGAGATGAATCAAAAGAAAATAAATAAAATTGTATTTTAATTTATAAAAGGAGGGAATATGGAGCTTATCAGTATTATCAATCAGAAAACAGGTATGGAAATCTGAGTTATCAAGAATATTATTCAGCTTTTGGATGAGGGGAATACAATTCCCTTTATTGCTCGTTATCGTAAGGAAATGACTAAAGGTGCAAGTGATGAGCAATTGCGTGATTTTTATGAGCTTTATAGCTATACCAAAAATCTAGAAGCAAGGAAGCAAGATGTGATTAGACTTATCGAAGAAAAGGGGTTAATGACAGATGAACTCAGACTTCAGATTCTTTCAGCTGAAACCTTGGCGAGAGTAGAGGATTTGTATAGACCATTCAAGGAAAAGAAAAACACAAAAGCGACGATTGCAAAGGCGAAGGGGCTTGAACCACTTGCACAAATCTTAGCAAAAGCTGAGCTGAGCAAAGAGGATTTTGAGGCGGAGGCAGAAAAATTTGTTAAAGACACTGGTGATGCGAAAACTTCTGTAAAAAATGGAGCTGAGGCGATTCAAGGGGCGAAGGACATTCTCGCAGAAGCGGTCAGTGATCATGCAGATTTGAGAGCTGAAATCAAACAGTTTGAAGAAGTAAATGCAAAACTTCAGACTAAAGCTACCAAAACTTTTGAAGAAAATGGAGTGTACAAGATCTATAAAGACTACAATAAAAAACTTTCTGAGATGCCTTCTTATGCATATTTAGCAGTCTCAAGAGCTGAAAAAGAAAAACAATTATCCGTTGGGATTGAGTTTTCTCAATCAAAGATTTCAGAATTTTCAACTCGTTTTTTTGTTCCTCAAAAGGCTAACTCAAGTGTGGAATATTTTCATGAAGCGATAGAGGATGGATTGACAAGGCTTCTTTTGCCATCAATTGAGAGAGAGCTTAGATCAGATAAGAAAAGGTGGGCGGATGAAGCGGCAATTAGAGTTTTTGGAGATAATTTGAAAAATTTGCTTTTGACTCCTCCAGTGAAGGGATTGACGGTTTTGGGATTTGATCCTGCATTTAGAACAGGATGTAAATTGGCTGTTGTAGATCAAACAGGAAAATTTCTTGCTAAAGAAGTAATTTATCCAACGGAGCCTCAGAATAAAGTTGCAGAAGCAGAAAAATCACTTTTGAACTTGGTAGAGCAGTATGGTATTGATTTGATCGTAATTGGGAATGGGACAGCAAGTAGAGAGTCTGAAAAAGTTGTTGCTGATTTTATCAAAAAAAATAATCTCAAAGTGCAGTATGTGATCACTTCGGAGGCTGGTGCATCAGTATATTCGGCTTCTCAACTAGCACAAGATGAATATCCAAACTTGGATGTGACGATTAGAGGAGCGATTAGTATTGCTCATAGGGTACAGGATCCTTTGGCAGAATTGACAAAAATTGATCCAAAGGCAATTGGAATCGGGCAGTATCAGCATGATGTAGATCAAAAAATCCTCAAAGAAAAACTTGAAGAAAAGGTTGAAGATGTAGTAAATGCCGTGGGGGTTGATGTAAATACAGCAAGTTATACTTTATTGCAGTACATTGCGTGACTTTCTACTAGTGTAGCTAAAAATGTGGTAGCTTATAGAGATGAGAACTGAGCTTTTGAGGAGAAGAAACAGATCAAAAAAGTGAAAGGGCTAGGTCCAAAGGCTTATGAACAGGCAATTGGATTTTTGAGAATTAAAGAGGGAAAAGAGCCACTTGATGCGACAGGTATTCATCCAGATCATCACAAAGCAACCTATGCATTCCTTGAAGGAGAGCTTGGAATAAAGAAAAAAAATCTGAAACTTCCTCTCCAGATGCCTCATTACGAAGAGAGTCAGATTTCAGCTTTTTGTAATAAGTATGAACTTGGATTTGAAACAATGGAAGATATTATCAAAGAACTTCAGAGGCCAGGACTTGATCCGAGAGAAGAAATTGAGAAACCAGTATTTAAATCTGATGTCTTGGATATCAAAGATGTTCAGATAGGGATGAAGCTTCAAGGGGTTGTGAGAAATGTGACTGATTTTGGGGCATTTGTTGATGTTTGATTGCATAATGATGGATTGGTTCATAAGTCACAAATGGCAGATTATTTTGTGCAGAATCCGATTGATGTGGTAAAGGTTGGACAGACGGTAGAAGTGAGAGTGCTTGATGTAGATGTGGAGAGGGAAAAGATTTCGCTTTCTATGAAGTCAGAATGAGGGTCAGCACCAAAAAAACCTAGATCTGAATCTAAAAAAGAAAATAAGTCTGACAGAAGTCAGAATTCAGGATTTAATCTTTGATGAAATATTACTTTTTCTTAAAGTGCTTAGTAATAGAAAACTCCAGATTTTGACCGGAGTTTTTTTTAATAACTTACTCTATGAACTTCTTCAAGTGTAGTTTTCCCTTCAATGACTTTAAGTATTCCGTCTTGATAAAGGGAGGTGAAGTCTGATGTTTTTGCGATAGATTCAAGCTCTTTTCCTTGAATGCCTTTGAGAATAGCTTCTCTGAGCTGATCACTGATAGGAAGTATTTCGATGATCGCGATTCTTCCGAGGTATCAAGAGCCATTGCAGTGAGGACAACCAACTGCAGTTGGAACTTGACCGTTGTAGTTGAGTCAGATTTTTGGATCTTTTTTTTGTAAATGTGAGAGGGTAGTGCGAATCTCGCTGTCTTGTTCAGGGCTAGCTTGTTGGAGTTTGGAGCAGTGCGGGCAGAGTTTACGAACAAGTCTTTGACCAATGATGAGTTGAAGTGCTGGTGCAAGGAGGAATGGTTCGACCTGCATATTCATCAGTCTTGAAAGTGAATCGAGTGCAGAATTGGTATGAAGCGTCGTGAATACAAGATGTCAGGTAAGCGCTGCATTTATAGCTATGGATGCAGTCTCTTGGGATCTGGTTTCTCAGATGAGGATGATGTCGGGGTCTTGTCTGAGAATAGCTTTGAGGCCGAGTTCATACGTGTAGCCTTTTTCATAATTGATCTGAGATTGTTGGAGACCTGAGATTTTGTATTCAATTGGATCTTCAAGAGTGATGATTTTTTTTGAGCCATTATTCAATTTTTTGAGTGTAGTGTAGAGGGTTGTTGTTTTTCATGATCAGGTAGGACCTGTGATAATGATGATCCCTGTTGTTTTACGGATACTAGATTCCAAAAGAGATATTTGAGCTGGGGAAAATCAGATTTCCTCAAAACTCTCTACACTTTTTTGAGCGTCGAGAAATCTGATAACGATACTTTCAGTTTTGATACCGGGCATAAAGCTGATTCTGGCATCGATAGTTCTGAGATTTCCATCTTTATCCGAGGCTTGAAAGGAGAATCTTCCATCTTGTGGGATGTAGTCGATATTCATTTTAACGCCAGATATGAATTTGATTTTTTGCATATATTTTCGGAATTCTTCGTGAGTGAACTTTAGTACTTGTATGAGCACTCCATCAAGTCTAAGTCTGAGTAAAATTCCATCTTCTTGTGGCTGAAAGTGAAGGTCTGATGCACCAGCCTGAAAGGAAAGTCTGATGATTTCTTTGATAAATTCTCATGGTTCCATAGTGTCTCTTTTTTCATAGAGTTCATTCAAAAATGAGATTGCAGACTTTCAGTCAGCTTTTTTTTCTTTTTCAGATTGAAGAAAGGCGAGATTTTCTTGCTCAGAAAGTTCTTCATATCGATTGAGAGCTTGAGAGAAACCTTCATTTGTAGTATAAAAAAGTTGTGTTTGGTAGCCTTTTGATTGTAGTTGAGTGATAAGATGCTGCGTTTGTTCTGGAAAGTTGTTGGTGGTAAGAAGTTGAAGACTGTGTTTGTTTGGTGATGAGAAAATGAGTGTCTGACTCTGTCTAGCTATGTCTTTTGGTATAATTTTTAAAACTGAAAAATCAGGTTTTAGATTGTTGATTTCTGTGGTTTCTATTATTGATTTGACAAGAGTAGACATTGTTTTTTTTGAGTGATAAAATCTAAACTAATTATAGCTAATATCTCTAAAAAAGCAAAAATATTGTTTTGTATTACTTTATTTAAAAAAATAAAAATACATTGCAAGTGCAGGGGAGAATAATACACTAAATTAAGTTTTTATGTTTTTTTCCAGTAAAATGGTGGCTTTTGAGATCTTTGGTTGGTCAATTTATCGATATGGGATTTTTTATGCAATGGCTTTTGCATTGGGATATATCGTTTTGGGATGGATCGGGAAGAGAAAGGTTTTTGAAACCATGCCAAAGGTTCAGTATTTTTTGACTGAAGGGCTGGAGGATTTAATTTTGAGTATTGCGCTTTGAGTTATTGTAGGAGGAAGGCTCGGTCATGTGTTGATTTATGGTGAGGGATATTATTTTGGGCATTGGAGAGATATTTTCAAAATTTGGGAAGGCGGAATGTCCTTTATTGGTGGGATTCTGGGAGTTGTAAGTTCAGTTGGGATTTTGTTTTGGATTAAAAAGTTAACTTGGAAGGATTTTTTAACCCTTTTTGATGTGATTTTGCTTGTTGTACCTTTGGGAATATTTTTGGGGAGGTTTGGTAATTTTCTCAATCAAGAGCTTTATGGTATCCCTGTAGAGGGTTTACCAGTTTGGCTTGGTCAGATTTTTAGAACTTTTCATCTTGTTCATGTATATCCAAAGGTAGATCAAATCTTGAGAGTCAATACCAACTTTTTGTCGATGATTTTTGAGGGAATAATGATTTTTGGTGCTCAAGCGTTGGTTTTTGTGAGACAAATTAAGAAAAAAGAACGAAAAGTCTGACTTTTGGCAACCAATTTTTTACTCTTTTACTCGGTAGTTAGATTTGTTTTTGAATATGTGAGAGCGGATTCGCAGATGGAGATTGTTGGAGGTATGAGTAAGAGTCAGTGGTTTTTTGTTGTGTTTATTGTGATTGCAATTTTTATTAGGTGAAAACTGGGGAAAAAGGAAAAACTATAAATGAGTGATAAACTATAAAAGAATGAAAAACGAGGGGAAAAGTCAGATTTATTTTGTTGTTTTGAAAAATGTTTACGATTACTTTAAAATTTTTGGAAGCGGTACAGAGAAATAATAATACTGAGCGATTTCATGCTAATTATGATTTGTATCAACAGGAGAAAAAGAGGTTTTGAAAGCTTGTTCAGCAGTTGCTTGATTATGGGAAAGAGCTTAATCCTAATCGATCAGAGGTGCAGTTGAAACAGTGTATTTTTAGATTTAATAGGGATATTCGCTATAGAGTAGATAAGAGTCCTTATAAGGATCATTTTGGCTGTGAGATTGCTGCATGAGGAAAGAGGAGTGGACGACCGTGTTTTTATTTTGAACTTAGGCCGGGAGGAAGTTTTGTAGGAATAGGAACTTGGAGAGCTGGAGAGCCGTTTGAATCAAAAATGAGAAAACATGTGATTCTGCATTTTGATCAATGGAAGAAGCTTCAGACTTCTAGAGCTTTTTTGTCTTACTTTGGGAAGATGCTTAGATCAGAGCCTGATCAGCCTTATGCTTTGCAGGAATATAAGTCGATGTATTGTATTAAAAAAGCTTTTCCAAACTGAGATAATACAATAAAAAATCTTTCGGATGAGCGAAAAGCACTTAGAACAAGTAAGTGTAGTTATCAAAAGGCATGGGAACTAATTCGTCTTTTGCCAAAGAAAGAGCAAGAGTTTTATCGTCAGCTTTGTTTTCAAAAAGATTGGCTTTGGGAGGTTAAGATTACTGATGATATTTTACTTTCAGATGGTGTTTTGGACGAGCTTAAATGAGCTTTGAAACTTGCAATGCCGATGATAAGATTCTTAGAAAAGTGATTGGAATAGTCTAAAATGGTTTTATTAAATTTTTATTAAAAAAAGCCCAGTTGTAAACAACCGGGCTAATGAAATACTAGAATTAATTAATACTATAGACTCAATTCGGTCTATCTCTAATACGGTTTACCATGTTCATAATGTTTTTTTGTACTATAGCATTTTTTGTTTAACAATTACGTTATAGTGATTTTGTGATTAATGTCAAGACTTTTTTTGAAAAAAATATATTTAATAGATATTATGATAATGAGCTGAAAAAGTTATTCAATTTTCAAATAAAAAGAACCCCAGTTGTATGCAACTGGGGGAAAGAAGTTGATTAATTTAATAAGATTCCTTTTATAGGAGAACCTCTAATACAAATCACACGATCCATACTAAACTAATGTTATTTGATGATTTTGTTTGACAATTATGTTATAATGATTTTGTTATTAATGTCAAGACTTTTTTTTGAAAAAAATATATTTAATAGATATTATCATAATGAACTGAAAAAGTTATTCAATTTTCAAATAAAAAGAACCCCAGTTGTATGCAACTGGGGGAAAGAAGTTGATTAATTTAATAAGATTCCTTTTATGGGTGAATCTCTAATACGATTTACTACGTTCATAATATTTTTTGTATTATAGCATTTTTTGTTTGACAATTATGTTATAGTGATTTTGTGATTAATGTCAAGACTTTTTTTGAAAAAAATATATTTTTTATTTAATGGAGGTTTTTTAGTGCATTTTTTTCGATTTTGGTAAAGAATGTTCAGAATGAAGTATTTACTATTTGGCTTTCTATTTGTTTAAATCCTCAAGAAAGGATGAGTACGCCTGTGAGGATCAGGATTATTCCAATTATTTTTTTGAAAATTCCTTCTGGATTGGCATATCGGCGGAGGTGTTGGAGAGCCTCTTTCCCAAAGTAGATAATGATAAAAATTATGAGTCAAAAACCGATAATGTACATCAATATACTTAAGATCCCCATTGTTAAGTTGGCTGGGAGGATTGTCGAGATGATGAGGGCATAAGTTGGTGAACAGGATGCAAAGATTGGTCCTAGAGATGCTCAAAGGAGAACATCGCCTCGAAATCAGGTTTTTTTGTTTTTTGAATTAAGGTGAGATGAGCGCGATGGGAGAAGAGATTTTGCTCTGTCTCGTAGCTGTGGCCAGATTAGGATAAGTCCGTAACTGGTAATAATGATGGCTGAGATTATAGTAAAGGTTTCTTGGCTGATAGGGAGAAAACTTGCTCAAATTTTGAGGACTAAGGTAAAAACAAAAATAAAAAATAGTGAAGAAATCAGAATAATATAAGGGGAGGATTTATTGTCCTTGACTAATCAACCTCAGAGAAGAACAGGTAATATTGGTAATACACAAGGAGCCAATACTGATAATACTCCAGCAAAAAAGGCAAAAAATAGGATCATATTTGTTTATTCAAAAAATAAAGCTTATTCAAAAAGAGAGATGATTTTTTCATATTCTCCAGATTCATCTTTGGAGATAAGGTTGAGATCTTGGTCTATACGAATGAAGGTATGAAGGTTTTTGACTCAATATTTTGTTCTCAGTTCTTGTGCTTGGTCAAAGTCTACGATGAGCAGTGTGGATCAAGAGGGAATTCATTTAGCAAGGAGATCTTCTTTTAAGAGTTTGCAGTTTGCACATCGAGCTGCCTCAAATAAAAATCCAATTTTATCGCCTTTATAGATTGCCTCTTGTAGGGCGGTGTCTGTATAGGGGATAATAGTTCAAGTCTGGGAAAGTTGTGAAGTAGAACAACTTGTATTGTCTGCACAGTAGGCTTGATTATTCACAAGGACGAAAGTAAAAATTCCTGCAATCAAAGCGAAACTCAAGATAATCATTCAGATTTTTTTCATTTTTGGAATATTTCTATGAAATAAAAAAACTATACCAAACTAAAGTATAATAGTTTCAGAATAAAAAGCAAATTATTTTTATGTTAATTTATATGTTTATATATTTATATGAAAAATATTGTCTGAATTGTTTGATCTCTTTGTCCATTTGCTTTTTAATGTCTTTTTCTTTGAGGATTTGTTTTTTTTCAATTTTCTTGTAGAGTTTTCAGAGTCAGAGTTTTAGTTTGATGAAACCTCATTTTGCGATGTATACTTCAAGGGGGAGTAGAACCATTCCTGGTTTGTCGAGTGCTGAAGCTATTTTTGAGATTTCTCTTTTGGTAAGGAGGAGCTTGCGAGGAGCTTTGGGTTGATAAGAAGGGGCGAGAACAGGAGCGGTTTTTGAATAGAGAGGAATATCCATATTATAAAGCCAGACTTCTTGATGGTTTATTTTGACAATGGCATCCTGTATATTGATGTGTGAAGTCTTTACTGCTTTTGCTTCAAATCACTTGAGAATGATTCAGGCTTGATATTCTTTTTCAAATTGGTAGTCAAAGTAAGCTCTTTTGTTTTTTGTGATGAGTTGCATTGATAGAAATGAGGAATGATAAATGCTATGAGAGTAGTAAAATTGGGATTAAATGCAAATAAAAAATAGGAAATCAGATTTCTTTCTGATTAAATAATATTTCTTAGGTATGTCAAGTTAATATTTTCTGTGAGAGGGCTATTTTTTGAAAAAAAACAAGTCAATCTATATACTGTAGATCAAGTTTTTATTTTTGAGAAAATGTTATGAAAAAAATGAAAAAGTATTTATTTGCATTGTTGGGGTTATTCTTGTCTGGAGTGATGGTTTCTTCAACAATTTTTGCTGAAGATTTAACTTCTCTTACATCTTTTGATCTTTGAGGAGGTGTTCAGGCAAGCTGGGATAGTGGAGAACTCAAGATTGTAAAAAATACTAATCCAGGAAATGGAAAAATAGATAAGACCAGATGGAATGACTTCAAAAATCGTTATGATTTAGCAACTAAAGATATAACGATTAGTTTTGCAAAAGATGTTCGTTTCCCTGATGATGCTTCTGGTTTTTTTAAGGGTTTTCAATCTAGAAATATTATTTTTGATAGAGAGATGAAAACTGATAATCTGAGAAATATGAGTTATATGTTTTCATGAGCAAAGAATTTTAATACTGATATTTCTTGGTGGAATGTTGAAAATGTTTGAGCTATGGGCGCGCTTTTTGCAGGGGCGGAAAATTTTAATCAGCCATTAAATGATTGGAAGACTCGTAATGTGCTAAGTATGGATTATATGTTTGATTGAGCAACTGCATTTAATCAACCATTAAATAATTGGGATACAAGCAAAGTAGGATCTATGTATAGAATGTTTTTTAACGCAACGAGCTTTAACGGTGATGTAAGTGGTTGGGATCTTACAAATGTTAAAAAACTTCAAGCACTTTTTGCATGAGCGTCATCATTTAACCAGCCTTTGACCAATTGGAAGACATCTAATAAGTTAAAATGGGTAGATGATATGTTTGGAGGAGCTTCTGCTTTTAATCAGGATGTTTCTTGTTTGAATATGGAAAATGTAGCTAGTTTTGCTAGAATGTTCTTAAATGCAAAATCATTCAATCAACCATTAAATGGTTGGAATACTAGGAATGTTACAGATATGTCTGCTATGTTTTATTGAGCAAAATCATTCAATCAACCACTTAATAATTGGAATACTAGTAATGTTAAAAATATGTATTTAATGTTCTTTAAAGCAACATCATTTAATCAACCATTAAATGATTGGGATACTCATAATGTGAAAGATATGAGGGCTATGTTTGCTTGGGCAACATCATTCAATCAACCATTAAATGATTGGACAACTAGTAATGTGCAAGATATGTCTGCTATGTTTGATAAAGCAACAAGTTTCAATCAAGATCTTTCAAAATGGGATACTAGTCAGGTGACAGGTATGATAGCGATGTTTAATGAAGCAAAAGCTTTTGAAGGAAGTGGACTGGAAAAGTGGAATGTTGAAAAGGTAGAAAATATTGGGGCTATGTTTCAAAATGCATTTTCTTTTAATGCTGATATTTCAGATTGGAATCCTAAATCTCTGATGAAGGGGGATTTCTTTATCTATCGTACTGATAAAAATAGTCAACCCTTAAGTTTTTCTAGAGAGAATTATGAATGGCTTTTGTATAAATGGAATAATAAGTTAACAAATGCTAATCGTGAGTTTAATCTTGCTATTGAAGCTCCTTATTGTAATCAGAAAGAAGATAGAGATAGTTTGATTAAGAAAGGATATAAGATTGGGCGAGATAGAAGAGAGTGTGGACTAAAAGTAGAAGATTTTGATTCTAAATTAAAAGAAAGTAATCATACCATTACTGATACTTTTACCGTAACAAGTTTTCGTGATCAGGAAGCTATTTCGGTGCAAGTTTTAGGTGATGGAGCAGGGGCTAATGCTGAAGTGAATTGTACTGTAAAGACAACAAGTCCATGAGAAAAAGAATGTAGCTTAGTAGTCAAATCTACTGAACAAGGAAGAAATGTTAAAGTAAAAATTACTGATGGAGTAACTACAAAAATCATAGAAGGAAAATATCTTATTGATAACAAAGGTCCTGAATTACCACAGGTTCATATCAATACTGACAATGGTGTAAATCTACCAAGGATTTCATTGCCTCAATTTCCAGCTGATAGATGAGGTGCAGGTGTTGAAAGTTGTTTGCTTTCTTATGTTAATAGAGCTGGTCAGCCGATGGAATATGATCTGAAGCCTGGTAATGAAAATGCTGTTGAGCTTTCAGATTTAGAAGAGTTGTCGGATCATCATAAAGTACATACGATGTCTGTTCAATGTAAAGATCGTTTATGAAATCCAGGAGATATCAATACGATTAAATTCCCTCCAATTATTGAGTTTTCATCTGAAAATAAAACCCTTATTTCAAAAGGGACATTTGAAGGAATGTTTACTCTTTATTCTCCAGGTAGTGAATCAGATGCTGCAGATATTGCTAAATTTGTTGCAAAAGCTACAGGAGGTGTTCACTTTAAAAATATAAGGTGTAGTGGAAAGAAGGATCCAATTGAATCGCGAGAACTTCAAGGTATAGGCCAGGGATCAAAAGATGGTATGAGTATAAAGAATGATAAAGTTCATAGGGTTGAATGTTTTTATGAGGGAGAGGTTTTGGAAAATGGAGATAAAACAGGGAAACTAAGTATTGAGGTGACTGATGTTCATGGAGCTCAAGGAAATAATAGTCAATCATTTACTATAGATGATAAAGCTCCTGAGATCTCTATTAGTCCAGAACAATTGATTTCATCAGGAAATATTACTCTTAAGATTACTATTACAGATGATCATAAGCTTGATCCTAATAGTATTAGAATTAACGGTGAAGATGTTAAATGATGTTCAAAGATTTCTGATAGTGAGGTAGTTTGTGACTATACTATTCCAGCTCCAGCAGAGGGTAGTGTACAAAAAACAACTATCACTATTGATGCTAAAGATAGTGCGGGGAATCCAGTGCATAAAGAAAGTTCAGAGTTTACTATTGATAGGGTAGGCCCAGTTATTACTCCTAATCCGATAGCTTATGAAACTAATGGAACGGTTGCAAAACTTTCATTTACAGCAAAAGATAATGAAGGAGGGGTGGGACTCCGAACTCAAGATGAGCAGACTGATCCAAACTTTGATCGAAGTGCTGTAGGCTACTTTTTCTCTAGACAAGAAGACTGTACAAATCCTGAAGAACATTCACCGCTCTTTCCAGGAACTACAGCATTTGAAATTACTGATACCACAAAACATGGAAAATATGTTTGCCTTCAAGTAAAGGATAAAGTCTGAAATCCAAGCTCAATGTCTTTGGGAAAGCTTGATTTTAACTTACCTCCGAAATTTGATCAGTCACATTATGATAATAATAAGGTGATTATTCCAGACACAACTTCAGATAAAACCCCTATACTTGATCTTAAAGTAATAGATCCAAATCCAGAAGATTCACAATATTATACTCTAGATGGAGATGATGATAAATTTGAAATAGTAGGAAATCAGCTAAAAGTTAAGTGATCGTTCAATTTCCAGGAGAAAAATCAGTATGATTTAGATATTATTGTTCGTGATCGTGAACAGGATGGGCTTTCTGATAAAATTTCTGTTAAGATTGTTTTGGATCAAGCTCCGACTATTGATCTTTCTACTAAAGAAGTTTCAACAAGAAAAGGAAAAAACTTAAATGGCGTTACTTTCACGGTAAAAGATAATGATGCTGTGGGAGATATTGAAGTTGTAGGACTTCCAGATGGGGTAAACTTTAATGTTACTGAAGTTAATTCTAAAGAAAAGAAGGTAAGCTTTTCAGGTGCTCCTAAAAAGAGTGGAACCTATACGGTAACGGTTAAGGCGAGAGACAATCAATGAAATGAGACAACAGAAAAGATTACTATTACTGTAAAACCAAAGAATTGATGAGGGGCTTCTTCTAGTGTAAGTGTTGTGTATGATAACTGTCCTAATGGAGATCACTCAGCAAGTAGAACTGATGGGAAATGTGAAGCTCTGCAAGTACAGATCAATACTGGTAAACATAATACAGAAGAAACTGAGCACAACGCTGCTGAGACAAAAGCTTTAACTGAAATAAAAGCAGAAGATAAACCTGAACTTGTTGAAGGTAAGACTAAATATCAGGATACCGTAATCTTCAATCCGACTATTGAAAATGGAAAGTGTTATACGAGAAGGGAATATCTCGGGATTAAAGATTCTGAAACGCTAGTTACTTCTGAAGAATTTAAGAAAGCGTTATCTTTCCTTCGAAGTTATGAGATGACGATGTTTGATAGTGTAGATGGTTTTGCCCCTAAGAGAAATCTCTCGAGAGAAGAAGCTGCTAAAATCTTTTCAAACTTTGCAATCAATGTACTTTGTAGAAAACCTGATACAAACTTGTCTGTTAATTACTCTGATGTAGAAAATGCCAATCCTACCTTGAAGCCTTATATTACTCTTGCTTATCAGCTTGGAGTGATGAAGGGGAGTGGAATGGGAGATGGAAAGTTTAGACCAAAGGAATATATTTCTAAAGCGGAAGTAAATGCGGTACTGATTAGAATGATTCTCAAGTCTTATCTTGATGAAAATAAATCTGAAAATAAGGTATGGTATACAGAATATAATAAAGTAGCAACAGATCTTGGTATTATCAATCAAGGGGCTGGAGCAGAACCAGTACTCAGAAATAATGTCGCACTCATGCTCTTTAGAGCGTATAAAAATCAAGTATTTGATTGGAGAGATGTTGATTACTTCTCTTATGTACTCAAGAGTAGAGATCTCTTTGTAAAATAATTTACTGATACCTATAAGAAAAAAGACAGAACTCAGGTTTTTCTGTCTTTTTTGTGTTTGAACGATAGAGGTAAATATTAGAATACAAAAGGTTTAATTTTATATAAAAGATTCTATTTTTTGATTAGAAAATATATCTTTAATATGTCAATCTAAAATCTGTTTTGATTTGTAAGATTTATTGATAAATGAAAGTAAATTACTAGATTTGAAATTAAGTTTTTATTTTTGAAAAAAGTTATGAAAAAAATGAAAAAGTATTTATTTGCATTATTTGGAGTGTTCTTGTTTGGAGTGATGGTTCCTTCAACTTTTGCACAAGTCTCTCTACCTAATGAGACGTTTGATCTAGGTACTGTAGATGGAGTTTGGAATCAGACAGCTCAAACTTTGACGATTCAGGCTCGTTGAACAGGGACAGGGCAAATAGATAAAGATAAATGGAATACTATGGTAAGTAGACTTGGCCTTAGAACAAATGAGATTGCGAAGGTAGAATTTAAGGAAAAGGTTTTGTTTCCAGATAATGCAAATGGTTTGTTTCAGGGATTTAAAAGTCCAATTCTTTTTCCCTCAAATCAGTATACGAGTAATGTCTGGTTGACTGATAATATGTTTCGTGATGCTGAGAAATTTAATGCAGATATTTCAAATTGGGATATGAGTAATGTAATAAGTATAGCTGGTATGTTTGCTTGAGCATCGAGTTTTAATCAAGATATATCAACTTGGAAAACAGGCAAGGTTACTAATATGTCGTTTTTGTTTACTCATGCAACATCTTTTGATCAACCATTAAATAACTGGGATACAAAGAATGTATTTAGTATGCATCAAATGTTCTTATGAGCAAAAAAATTTAATCAACCTCTTGATAATTGGAACACTAGTAATATGGTTGATATGGGGTCTATGTTTTCTTGAGCAACAGTTTTTAATCAGCCAATAGGAAGCTGGGATACAAGCAAGGTAACTTCTATGAGGCAAATGTTTGAAAATGCAAAGCATTTTAATCAAGATCTTTCTGCATGGAATACTAGTGAGGTAACTGATATGTTTGCAATGTTTGCTTGAGCAGAGCAATTTAATGGGAATGTTTCAACTTGGAAAACAGGTAAGGTAACAACTATGTGGTGAATGTTTTCAGGTATGCCACTATTCAATCAAGATATTTCAAATTGGGATACTAGTAATGTGATTGATATGGCTAGGATGTTCTACGGATCTCCTTCTTTTAATCAAGATCTTTCTGGATGGAAAACTGGTAAAGTGATTAATATGGCACAGATGTTTTGAGGAGCAAGATCCTTTACAGGAAGTGGACTGGAAAACTGGGATGTCTCAAAGGTACAAAGTATGGATTCTATGTTTCTCTGAGCTGAGAAATTTAATGCAGATATTTCAAATTGGAATCCTCAAGCTTTAACGAATGGGAAAAATTTTATTGCTGGGAAAACGAGTTTCTCTAGAGAGAATTATGAAAAGCTGTTGTCTGGATGGAATCAGCAATTAACTTTAAAAAGTCCTTCTGTTCCCCTTACGATTAAAGCTCCTTATTGTTTTGAGGAAAATGCTAGGAAAGATTTAATAAAGAATGGTTATAACATTGAAGGAGATACAAAAGATTGTAGTAATGTTCCTCCAGTGTTTAATGATCAAAATGTAACTATTGCAGAAACTACTAAAGACTGAACTATTGTTCTTGAACTCAAAGGAATAGATCCTCATGGAGATGACTTGACATATACTATTGATTGAACTCAAGATATCTTTGAAATTGTAGGCAAGCAACTTCAACTTAAGAAATCATTAGTTAACTGACAAAAGGCATATGATTTGACTGTTATTGCTAAGAATTCGAGATGACTTACTTCTCAGGCTAAAGTAACTGTTATTGTAGATCCAGCTCCAACTTTTGGAAACTTCCCTACCAAAGAAGTTTCAACCAGAAGAGGAAGACGTATGCCTGATCTTAGTTTCACGGTAGAAGATAATGAACCAGTGGAAGAAGTTAAAATAGAAGGTCTCCCAGATGGGGTAAACTTTAATGTTACTGAAGTTAATCCTACAGAAAAGAAGGTAAGCTTTTCAGAAACTCCTAAAAAGAGTGGAACCTATACGGTAACGGTTAAGGTTAAAGATAAACAAGGAAATGAAATAATAAAAACCTTTACTATTAAGGTAAGGCCACCTCATTCTTCAGATAACTCTTATACTGCAGGTGTTTCATATGATAACTGTCCTAATGGAGATCTTTCAGGAAGTAGAAATGATGGAAAATGTGATGCTCCTCAAACTCAGGTAAATACTGGCAAAAATCAGACTCTGACTACAGGAGATCAGAAAATTCTCTTAACAGGGAAGGTTGAAGAACCATCAGACACAAAACCTGAACTTGTTGATGGTAAGACTAAATATCAAGATACCATAATCTTCAATCCGACTATTGAAAATGGAAAGTGTTATACAAGAAGGGAATATCTCGGAATCAAAGATTCTGAAAAAATTGTAACTTCTGAAGAATTTAAAAAAGCTTTGTCTTTTTTGCGAAGTTATGAGATGACGATGTTTGATAGTGTAGACAGTTTCGATCCTTATAGAAATCTCTCGAGAGAAGAGGCTGCTAAGATCTTTTCAAACTTTGCAATCAATGTGCTTTGTAGAAAGCCTGATATGAGTCTTTCAGTGAAGTATCCTGATGTAGAAAATGCAGATCCAAGCCTCAAACCTTATATTACGCTAGCTTATCAGCTTGGAGTGATGAAAGGAAGTGGAATGGGTGATGGTGAATTTAGGCCATTTGATGCTATTAGTAAGGCAGAAGTAAATGCAGTACTTATCAGAATGATTCTCAAGTCTTATCTTGATGAGAAACAGTCTGAAAACAAGATGTGGTATTCAGAGTATAACAAAGTAGCAACAGATCTTGGTATTATCAACCAAGGAGCAGGGGCTGAGGCAGTATCTAGAAATAATGTCGCACTGATGCTTTTTAGAGCGTACAAAAATC